>Ga0247611_10002548_pt1 | contig 29096 bp, 32 predicted proteins | sample 177DNAGHGhighgp2_FD_192422 | JGI IMG/M metagenome (GOLD analysis project Ga0247611, IMG submission 192422) | Sheep rumen microbial communities from Palmerston North, Manawatu-Wanganui, New Zealand - 1770 DNA GHGhigh gp2 | ecosystem: Host-associated > Mammals > Digestive system > Stomach > Rumen... | reverse complement strand
TTGCCAAGAGCTACGGCTACGTCTATGTGGCGCAGGTGGCTATGGGCGCCAGCCAGGCCCAGTACTTCAACGTCATCAAGGAGGCCGAGGCCTACCACGGCCCGTCGCTCATCATCTGCTACGCACCCTGTATCAACCACGGCATCAAGATCGGTATGGGTCGCACGCAGAACGAGGAGAAGAAAGCCGTCGAGTGCGGCTACTGGCACCTCTGGCACTTCAACCCCGCCGAAGAAGACGCCGGCAAGAACGGTTTCCACCTCGACTCCAAGGAGCCCGACTGGAGCAAGTTCCGCGACTTCATTATGGGCGAGGTCCGCTACAACTCCCTGATGAAGACCTTCCCCCAGGAGGCCGAAGAACTCTTCGTCGCCACCGAGCGCAATGCCAAGCTGCGCTACGAAGGGTATAAGAAACTGAGCGAGATGTAATCGCAAAACATTGAGGTCGTAAATTGCGACCTCAAACCCAAGTCTGGAAGGTCGAGAGGCCTTCCAGACTTCAAAAAAATATGATATCACAAATTGTGACCTCATAATGAAACACAAAGACTAATGAATAACAATTTAGTCGTATCCGATAATAAGCAGGTCGATAACATCAAAGATGCCATCTATGAAATCAGAGGGCAAAAAGTGATGCTTGACCGTGATCTCGCCATTATCTATGGTGTTGAAACCCGAATTCTAAACCAAGCTGTCAAGCGTAATCTTGATAGGTTCCCTTCAGATTTTATGTTTCGACTCACAAAAGAAGAGTGGCAAGATATAGAAAATACTAGCATTATCTCATCACAAATTGTGATGACATCGCCACAACGTAGACCGAAAACAGCTACCCCCTATGCTTTTACAGAGCATGGAGCAGTAATGCTTGCCGCAGTTTTGCACAGTCCAAGTGCCGTTCAGATGAGTGTGATGGTGACGCGTGCGTTCATTGCTATGCGTCAGGCTATCTCCACAATGCTGTCGGTTGACCTAAAGGTAGAGCAACTATCACACAAAGTCGACCAGTTGAATGCTTACGTAGAAGAAATATTACACGACCAAAACGACATCAACGACCAGCAGGAGCAGACCAACAACGAAGTGGCCCTACAAATAGAAGCCATCAACGACGCCCTCGACCAACTGCGAGACGAAAAGGCCAAACCACGTAAACCAATAGGATTTAAAACAAACAAAAAATGAGCAACGCCAAACTTCACTCGGAGACTATTAGAATTTCTCGGAATTGTAATCGTTTGGGAGTATAAAATATTGCACTCTCTAATTTATATTACTATGAAAAGGATAACATATAAACGGGTAAAACCGAAGAAGATAAATAATAGTTCTTCTCTTAAAAAAAATAGTGCCCAAAAGAGAGAACCAATGTATAGCAATCAATCTACCTATAGCGATATTTCTATAGCTATCGATATTTGTGGATGTTACCAAAAGATTAGTATCTCATATAAAAAAGTGAACGAAACATTCTCTGAAGCATACCCCAATTTATGAATTATGAATAAAGTATCTTTTCCTCCCCCCAATGACATTCCTAAGAATCATCCGTATGATTTATGTATGCACTTCAATAAAGATAATAAGTTGATGGGATATTTTACTTATTTAGCATACAAGGATTATAAATTAGAATGGATAAAAAATCAAAAAGAACAAAATAAGAAAGAGCCTACTCCAAAGGAATTGGAAAGATTTAAAAATGGCTTGATGGAGAAAGATTATGAAAATTTTATTGCGCGAGCTGAAATAAGCATAAATCAACTGTTTACTGCACTTGTGCAGGATGAGGTTACAAAACAATTACCAAATGCAATAAGCAATTCTAATTTTAGTAACATCAAAGAGATAATGAAGGTCTGCGCAGCAAGTGAAAACACTTCAGAAAAAAACTTGGGCAATGCTATTCATGAAATACATAAAGCAACAACCCATAAATGTAAATCTTTTGGGTTAGCCATTGTGGCAAGTGCCTTAGGAACATTTTGTTTGGCTATCATTTTTGTTTTATTTGAAATAATATTCAAAACAGGTTTATTTCAGAAGTTATTTAGTTTTATTGTTCCAATGTGAAAGAATCATATTATATTTCCTTTATGTTGTCTAGATTAACAAAACAAAATACAAAGTTGAGTCATGAAAATTATTCGCATTAGTTTATTTTTATTATTTATAGCACTGACAATAAACGGAATGTCTCAACAGTTAGAATTTATGGGGTTACCATTACATTCTACTATTTCAGATTATTCAAAGGTATTAAGCTCACACAAGTTTAAGGATGAATATACTTGTGGCAGTCTCGCTCATCAATATTGGGAAGGTGGAGATTTCTGGAAACAGCGCAACTGCAAAGTACGATTGTTTGCAAAAAATGATGTTCTTGTCGATATAATAGAAATCAAGATTCCATACAATAACTTCAATTCCTATAAAGACTATGCCCAAGTTGCAAATGAGCTAATAAGTGATTTATCAACAAAATATGGGATTCCTAAAATAGATACGCTCAAAATAGAAAAGGAAGTAGACATAATTTTCTCATCAGCTGATCTTAAGAATGACTTATGCTTAATATATAAGTGGACGCTCTCAAACGGCGAACTAAGAATAATGGTAAACAGAAACAGAGCGTATACCCTACTAATACAGTATAAAAGCATTGAGTATATAAACTGTACTAAAGATGCTGTCAGATTCAAGGGGCAAGGTACATCTGACTTATAATAGTAACACAGCAATGAAAGATAAAAACATATTCGAATTCGTCAGTGGCAACTTCACGTATGGTCAGATGAGGATTGATATAGCAGGTTAAATTACTATGTAAATGAAATGCACTGAAGGCAGTATTACCCAGTCGCGGCGGATGTTCTCAGTTGCGCCACCGAGCGCAACGCCAAACTACGCTACGAAGGCTACAAGAAACTCGCTGAATAATACAATAGCGAGTCGTTGCTGGCTGCGGTCACAAGGCATTGTCGGTGGCCATGTCGGTGAACAGGCTCAACTGCGACAGCGTCACGCAGGTGCTCGACTATGTGAAGGCGAGCCCTTACATCAAATCGATATCGTTCAACTTCCACACCCCCTTCTCAGGCACCGAGAGCCTCACCCTGCCGCAGGACAAGCGCGAAGAGGTCATCGACACCATCATCCGCTACAAGAAGAAGGGCTACCCGGTGATGAACACCCGGGCGGGCCTTACCCGCATGAAGCGACACGAATTCACGAAGCGCTGCTGGATAACCAACTATGTGCTTCCCGACGGCTCGAAGCACCCGATACCGGTATGCGGCGAGGCGGGAGGCTGCGAGCAATGCGGCTTCTCGATGGCGGGCGAGATGGATGCCGTGTTCCATTTTTGCCCCGAGACCATCCTCGCCGGCCTCGACCTGAGAGTCGACAAGTGATAAAGATTAAAGGTTAAAGAGGACTGACGCTGTTCGCGTTGTCACAACCAATTGCTTCAAGAAAGCTGAGTCATGTTCGTAAGTTCGGCTTTCTGTTTATGTATGGAGCCGTATAGTATCAACATTTCTCTGGTATTCCATAGCACGGTTCAAAAGTGATATTAGAAATATTCTCTTTTTCAATGGCTTCCTTGACCTCCTAGGTACAGACATTCATATAAGTGTCTTTGAGATGGAAAATATCAAAATTATTCCATGTGTTCAAGTCAAACCACACAAGATTCTTGTCCCTGTCTTCCTTTATTATCGGGCCGACTTCATTGATGTTCAACCAACCATAGTATGTTTCAGAAATGCCTTCAATGTCGGCTGGAAAGCATTTGTATCCGTTGAAATCGTATTTTTCAAGAACAGACTTTAGTTTCTCGGACACGAGGAATTGCGACCAGTTTTGATAGGTCATCAAATCATATTTCATAGTGCCCCTTTTGACGATATACCGTGAATCCGAGACTATGGGGTCTACCTCTTCCAACAGTTTGTAAGAATAATACTTCGTCACAGGCTCAATTTGAATCTCACGCCACTTATGTTTGCACCCAAAAGAAAAAAATAGTTGCTCCACTATCTGATTGTGTTTTCTATTTGACATCAATTTGTTCTTTCGAACAGTTACTAACATGAACGCCGCACTGCGTTTTTTATTGCCCGATAGATACATTCAACACAATAATATCGTACGATTGACGTTATACAAACGATTAATCCATAATATCATAAAACAATGAAGAAATACAAATGCACCATTTGCAAGTATGAGTACGACCCGGCGCAGGGCGACCCCACGCAGGGCATAGCTCCTGGAACACCGTTTGAGCAGCTGCCCGCCGACTGGAAATGTCCGCGCTGCAAGCAGGGCAAGGACAAATTTGTGCCTGTTGAGGAGCCGAAACCTGCTAATCCCTACGCCGGCACACAGACCGAGAAGAACCTGCACGCTGCCTTTGCTGGCGAGAGCGAGGCCCGCAACAAGTACACCTACTTCGCCTCCAAGGCCAAGAAGGAGGGCTTTGAGCAGATTGCCGCCCTCTTCCTGCAGACCGCCGAGAACGAGAAGGAGCACGCCAGGCTGTGGTTTAAAGAACTGAACGGCATCGGCAGCACTGCTGAGAATCTGGCCGCTGCCGCCGCCGGCGAGAACTACGAGTGGACCGATATGTACGAAGGCTTTGCCCGTACCGCCGAGGCCGAGGGCTTCCCCGAGCTGGCCGCCAAGTTCCGTGGCGTGGCCGCCATCGAGAAGCACCACGAAGAGCGCTACCGCGCCCTGCTGCACAACGTCGAGGCCAAAGAAGTTTTTGCCAAGAGCGAAGTGAAGGTGTGGGAATGCCGCAACTGCGGCCACATCGTCGTAGGCACCCAAGCCCCCGAGGTCTGCCCTGTCTGCAACCACCCGCAAGCCTACTTCGAAATAAACCAGCAGAACTACTAAACTGCATGAACCCTTATACACATGAAAGCCGAGACCAGCAGCTGGTCTCGGCTTTCTTTATTTCAATGCCTTGACCGGGCAAACTTTTTTGCATTTCTGGCAGAGAATGCACTCTGTGGCGTTCCTACGGTTTCGGGCATCTTTGTTCACCTCGACATCCATCGGGCAGACCTCCAGACATTTGCCGCAGTGGATACACTTGCTCTCGTCACACCGTATGCGCAACAGCGAATAGTAGCTCATCGGCTTCAGGAAGACGGTGATGGGGCAGATGTATTTGCAGAAAGCGCGGTTATCCTTCAGCACCACGGCGAGGATGATGCCGACCACATAATACACAACGTTGCCTGCCACAAAAAGGTAGAACATCGTGGTCTTGTTGGCCTTGCCAAGGGCGATAAGCAGGATGACCGTCCCGAGCGAGAGGGCGAACATGATGTAGCGTATGAAGCCGAAGCGTCGCCTCGGCTCGGCGGGCTTTTTGAACGGTAGCAGGTCGAGAATCATGGCTGTCCAGCAGGCATAGCCGCACCATCCACGACCGAACAGCAGCGGACCGAAAATCTTGGCTATAGCGTAGTGCAGCACTCCCGCTCCCAGCACACCGGAGAACAGGTAGTACCAGAACCCCTCGATCTGCATATTCTCCCGGCATATCAAGCCCAGGAATACAAGCATATAGGAGCCTACGCAGAACTGCACAAATTCGCGTGCATACTTCCATCCCGCCGCCATCAAGGCCAGGCCTATGCCCAAGCTGCAACCGATATAGGAGAAATTGAGCAGGAAAAACAGGTTGCCTGTGGCCAACCACAAAGCCACTGCAATGGTCTCGAAAACCGAGAATAGGATAAAAGCAGATCGGTATCTCTTCATATTCTTCAAACGCTATCGATTTGGGTTTATTGGCAAAATAAGCTGCCAGATCCACTGCGCTTTTTGTTGCGGTGCTGGCAGATATCAATTACTCGCTAACGTGTTTCATTTAGTATCTTCCACCAGACGGCGGCCAAGGTTGTAGGCGGCATCGAGGTCCAGAGGGAACTGGGTACGGTGTTTCTCGGCCTTCCATTCGGCGGGGAGTCCTTCGGCATCGTAGCGGCTGTAGTCGTTGAACTGGTAGGTGTCAAAGCTGTAAAGCACCTCCGTGGGACCGAACATACCGAGTTGGTGGGCATTCGTGTCCATCAGGATGTGGTAGTTGTTGGCGCGATACACCTCTTCGTCGGGGCAGTTCATGGTGAAGATGGTTGTCGACCGCTTGGGCTTGTTGATTACAGGGTGGCGGAAGTCGGAGTAGTTCACTGCTGGAAAGATAAGCCTTTCCATGAATGCGCGCAGCCCCGCCGTGGGGTATCCGCAATAGACAGGCGAGCCACACACCAGCACATCGGCCTCCATGGCACGCTCCATAATGGGTTTCAGGTCGTCGGGGAAAGAGCAGACGCCCTTCTTTCCCCCCTTCACCTTACAGGCGAAGCAGCTCATGCAGCCTTTGTAGTTCAGGTTGCGGTCGTAGAGGTTGACCATTTCCACTTCGGCACCAGCCTCCTTGGCGCCTTCCATAGCCTTCTGCAACAGCTGTGCAGTGTTGAAATTCTTACGGGGACTCCCGTTGATAAATAATGCTTTAACCATAACGAACTGATAAACGTCGAACTGCCGATAATATTGTGTTCACAGTCCCCGTTTCTGCCGGGAGGGATTTATAATCAGAGGTTGAAGACCTTTTTGAAAAACTCCACGGTGTGGGCGATGACCACTTTGCGGTGGCGGGTGATGGTGTGGTTTTCGCCTCTGACCACTTTTCCAGATAGCCTGTGCGTCGGCCAACTCCTTCTCAATCGTCATGTCCTGCATGCGGCCTTCGCTCTTGCCGTGACCGTCGAAGTCGAAACGGACCGATGCGATGCCCGCCTTGGCAAGCCCCTTGGCCAGTTGGGGCATGGGGATATAGTCCTTGCTGGAGAAGATGCCGTGCATCAGAATCACCATCGGGCATTGTCCCGTGGTGGTGTCGAACCCATCGGGAAGGGTGACCTTGAGCGCAATGCCGCCTTCGGGTCCCTGCACATTGAACTCCCGCGCCGCTGGCCGGCATGCCAACAGTGCCCCTGCACCCATCAGCATCACAAACATACAAAAAACGTTCCGTATCACACAAAATCATATTAGTGAATAGTCTCGCTTGTTGTGTACAAAGTGGCATATTCCAACCGCCATTTGCCGTTGCAAAAATACACAATAAAATCCGATTAATACTCAATCGGATAAAAATAAACCCGAACCGATTGTTAGGTTAGAATGCCCAGCCGATTTTGACACCGTAGGTCAGCCTGGCTTGGTAGGCGGCGCTGATGCCGGGAGCACTGATGGTGTGGAAGGGACCGGCAACCATCAGGGGGATGTTGTAGCCCGCAAAGGGCGAGAGAACAAAGCCGTGTTTGCTTACAAACTGGAATCCATAAATCAGCGCAAGGGTGAGGTCCTGCTCATGGTAAGTGTGCCGCTCGGTGAGGATGTCCCAGCCTTGGTTGCCCACAAAGATGTCGTAGGAACTCCATTGGTACACGTAGGCCAGGCGCAGTTTGAGATAGCAGCTCGTCTGCACCAGCCCGCCGCGTCTCATCATCGGCACATCGTTGCGGTTGAGGGGGAAATAGAACTTATAGCCTAAGGTACCGACGTATCCCGGCCGTGTGTGGCAGTTCCAGACAGCACCTCGCAGCCGCTCCCAATGAAAGCCCTGGGCGCCCAGCTCCACCTCAACCGAAGAGCGGAAGGGGAGAGTACGCTCGTAGGAGACAAGTGCCGCCCCGCCGAGCAGTGGCAGCGGGCTGACTGTAACGCTGTTGCGACGCACCCTGACAGAGTCTTGTGCCTGCAGGCTGCCGCAAAGCAGAAGAGGCAGAAGGATGACAATAAGTTTCTTCATATCAATCGTAATAATGGGGTATATGGTTTTTGCCTGGGTATAGGATTAGGTCTTCGTACCAACCGGAGTATACTCCACAGAAAAGCGTGTCAGTCAAGTGGACGATGATGAAGTTACCATAATCAATTTTGAATTTGCTTTCATACTGGGGGTCGTAACTGCTCACATCGACACTCCAGTCGAGGAAGCCGAAACGGCCTTCCTGGTCGGTCAGAGCATGACCAATAAGAATACTGTCCGGACGGTTCCCGTGATAGGTGTAATCGTAGAACCACACCGTATCGTTGGCGACGGGGACGGAAAGCGTGCTGTCGGTATAAAGGGTGCCGGTGATCCGTGTGGTGTATTCGCTGCGCTCGCAGGCATCGAACAGCAGCACCGCTGCTACAAGGAGCGGGAGAATATGTTTCATTCGATTAGGTGTTTCAACTTTCATAGTTTTATTGTCTTCACCTATATAGACGCGATAAAGCATGATTTCTTACACCCTGTGTAAAAAAAAGTGACTGGCTCTTGTACCAGAGCCACTAACCTATTCACACATCGGCACATGACCATATTCACATTGAGTAGTCTTTCTTGACAATGCCGTATATCTGTATTGCTGCCACGGCGGCGCATACGGCCAGGAAGGCGACAGTAAGGGTGGGAACCAGGATGTCGGAGTGTTCCAGCATCCAGCTAAACAACTTCAAGCCGGGTTGTACGGCGGGGTTGGCAATGTGGATAGGGTGCAGCAGGAAACAGACTGCCGCCATCGCGCCTGTCGCTCCGCCCGAGGCAAAGGCCACCGCCATTTGGCTACGGGTTCTCCGCCGCTCGGTCTCATACAGCTGTTTGACTGCCTCGACGGCCTCCAGCCTTCGCTGCAACTGTTCCATATATTTGTTGCCGTCCCCTAGGTCAGGGCGGTAGTCTTCCAACATCTTTTGTAATGTCCTGTTTCGTTTCATGGCTTTAATATGTTACGTAATTGTTTCAATCCCCTCGACAGCAGCTGTCTTACGGCCACGGGGTTGCTGTGTGCGATGACGGCTATCTCCTTCACGCTGTAGCCCTCAATGTGGTAGAGCAGTATGGCGGCACGGCTGCGCTCTGGCAGTTGTCCGATGGCGTGATACAAAGCCTCGTAGCGGAAAGCCTCGTCGGCAGGGGTGCCGCCCGCGATGCGCTCGTCCAAAGGCTCCACCGTGTGTGAAGGCCGTTTGATGTGGTCGAGAAAAGTGCGGTAGGCAATCTTGAAGAGCCATGTGGAGAACTTGTACCGCTCCACATACCCGCCCGAAGCCAGATAGGCCTTGATGAGGGTCTCCTGGGCTATCTCTTCCGCCTCGTCACGGTTGCCGCGGCACAGGGAGAGCAGGAACCGTCGCAAGGGCTCCTGCTCCGCCGTCACCAGCTCGATGAACCTTTCACGTGTCATCGCCCTATCAACTCATCAAATCAAACATTCTTGCTCGTTTCGGCCTCGTGTTCCTCGGCTTCAATCTCGTGCCGCATTGTGCGACGGGCCACAAAGTAGTAGATGAGGAATGCCACACCCACAGCGAACAGAGCTGCCCCGAGAACCATCAAGTTGCGGTCGTCGGAAAACCACTCGTTTGTCGAGAGATGCAAGGCAAATTCAATTACCACCGTTGCAGCGCCGACAATTGTCAGGGCCAAGCCCCACAGCAGTTTGCCGAGCAACCGCTCTTTCAGTGGTTTTTGCGGGGTGTTGAGACTTTTCAGCAATTCCTCCGGCACCTCGCCGGGGTTTTTATCCAAGGCTTTGAGGACAATCTCAGCCCGTTTGTTGGTCTCGTTCATCTTGTGGCGGTATATGAACGCTGCAATCAAGATGGGCAGGCTAAATATCAGCACGGCTGCAATCAATTCCGTTAAATCTCCTAAGAACCAGGGGTCAACTTCAAGTAGAACAAACAGAGTATTCATAACAATTTCGATTTTTAAGATTATACAATTTGTTGTTTTTCCGAATCGATTCACCCGTTAAACGACAGAGGCACCTAAAATGTGACATCGGCAAGCAACTTTTTCTGATAGCAATGTGCCGCGGCACATTGCAACGATGGCATAAACCCAAATCGGTCATTAGGCTGTATGTACGATATGGGATTTTGGGGCGAAACACCAAACGATGGAAAATATCGCATCCGGAAAGTCCGTCACCCCCGAATCACAGCGATTGTGCCGTCGGGGTTTACTTTCAGTATGCGGCTGGAGCCTGTGGCGGGGTGGCGGAACTCCGGCAGGTCGGGCAGACAGCATTCCACCCGCTGCTTCAACTCCTCGGCGATGTCGGCATAGCACTGCGGCGAAGGATGTCCGGAGAGGTTGGCTGATGTGCTGACTATGGGTCGGCCGAACAGCCTCAGCAGCGTTTGGCAGAAGTCCATCCTCGGCACCCGCACACCCACGGTGCCGTCGGCAGCCAGTAGGTTGTCCGGCAGGGTAGGTGCCACATAGCTGGCAGGCAACACCACCGTGGTAGGCCTGTCGCTCTCCAACAGCAGAGCCTTCACCTCCTGCGGCACATCGGGCGAAAGCATCTCAGCCGTTGCCAGGATGAGCATCGACTTGCTGTGGTCGCGCTCCTTGATGGCATAGATGCGTTCCACCGCCTCGGCACAGGTGGCGTCGCACCCTATGCCCCATATCGTATCGGTGGGGTAGAGGAGTGTCTTTCCCTCGCTCAAGGCCTTCATGGCCTGTTCAAGCAATCCGTTTGTCATGACATCTTAACGATAAAAATCTTTGCAAAGATACGATTAATTAAGAATTTTTTGTATCTTTGCAAGACAAAAAATTTGCACAAAGGACAATTGTTCATTATTAAAATATTAATCATTAAAACGTTACACTTATGAAAGGACATCCAAAAGGTCTAATCGCAGCGGCGTTGAGTAATATGGGTGAACGCTTCGGCTACTATATTATGAACGCTGTGCTGGTGCTGTTCCTTTGCTCCAAATTCGGCCTTGCCGAGGAGAAGGCAACATTAATCTATTCCATATTCTATATGGGTATCTACATTCTGAGTCTGGTAGGCGGTATCATCGCCGACCGTTCCCAGAATTACAAGGGGACCATCCAAACGGGCTTGCTCATTATGGCATCGGGCTATGTCATCCTGGCCATCCCCATCCTGGCCACCGCCTCGAATATAGGCTGGCTGCTGCCCCTTACCTGCATTGCCCTGTTTTTGATTGCCTTCGGTAACGGTCTGTTCAAGGGCAACCTGCAGGCCATTGTGGGACAGATGTATGACGACTTTGAGGTTGAAGCCGCCAAGCAGGGCGAAGAAGCCCTCCGCATTGCCAAGAACAAGCGCGACAGCGGTTTCCAAATCTTCTATATGTTCATCAACGTAGGTGGTCTCATCGCCCCCTTCGTGGCTCCGCTGCTCCGCAGCTGGTGGTTGGGCCAGAACGGCTTTCAATACAATGCCGACCTGCCCGCCCTGTGCCATCAGTTCCTCGCCACTGGCAGCGCCATGGGTGCCGAAGCCCTCACCAAGATGACCGAGCTCTTTGGCAACATGCACGTGACCTTGCCCGCCGACACTGTGGCCGCACAGGAGCTCTGCCAGAACTACCTCAACGTGTTCAACACTGGTGTCCACTACTCGTTCATCGCCTCCGTGGCCGCCATGCTCATCTCCCTCACCATCTTCCTCTGCACCAAGAAGAAGTTCCCCACTCCCGCCAAGAAAGCCGCTCAGGAGAGCGTCCATTATACTGCCGAAGAAAAAATGGCCATGGCCAAGGAGCTCAAACAGCGTCTCTATGCCATGTTCGCCGTGCTGATTATCGCCGTCTTCTTCTGGTGGTCGTTCCACCAGAACGGTACCTCCATGTCGCTCTTCGCCCGCGACTTTGTCATCACCTCCGCTATCCCGCCCGAGGTATGGCAGGCCGTGAACCCCTTCTTCGTCATCCTGCTTACCTTCCCCATCATGTGGCTCTTTGAGGGTCTCACCAAGCGTGGCAAGGGCATCTCCACTCCGCGCAAGATTGCCATCGGCATGGGTATAGCAGGCTGCGCCTACCTCTTCTTGTCCATCTTCTGCAACATCCAGGGTTATCCCTCGGGTACCGAGTTCCGTGCCCTCGACGCCACCACCGCCGCCGGACTGAAAGCAGCCCCGTGGGTGCTCATCGTCTACTACTTCGGCATGACTGTTGCCGAGTTGTTCATCAGCCCGCTGGGCCTGAGCTTCATTTCCAAGGTTGCTCCCAAGAACCTCCTCGGCCTCTGTCAGGGTCTCTGGCTCGGTGCCACCGCTGTGGGTAACGGCTTCCTCTGGATCGGTCCCGCCCTGTACAACAAGATTCCCATCTGGAAGTGCTGGTTGGTCTTCATGGCCGTCTGCTTCCTGTCGATGATTGTCATGCTGTGCATGGTCAAATGGCTTGAAAAGGTCACTGGCGAGCAGGCTGCTCTGGAAGCTGCCAAACAGAAAGCTGAATAATGCCACATCAGGCATACAAAAAAAGCCGACATAACAGTCGGCTTTTTTTATTCCCCTAGAAAAATGAAGGCCTTCGTGATGTACGCGAAGGCCTTCTTTTAACCCCAATCGGTCATTAGGCCGACTTTCCAATCGGGATAACCGCACTCTCGATTTACTCTTTACACTTATCCGACGGACATTCCGACCCCGCCGCAATGCCCTCCACACTCCTTCCCTGCCCAGCCTTTGCTCCCTCACTGCGCCTTCCCTGTCACACCGCAGTGCCGGGAAGTCTCAGCCGTCGGCACGCCATGACCCACTTGGGTCGTTCAATCCCGGCTCGATGTTGCCTGTTTCCCGGCTTGTTACCCGTTATCATGTCGAGTAACGATGCTATAACAATACTATAAGGATGCAGGATTGAACGGCCCCTCTCCGTGGCGAGGGGGAATCGTTGCCGCTTTCGTCGCAGATGTTGGCACCGATAATAGCTACATCTTCAATAAAAAAATGATTTCGGCAATGGCTCCGCCTCCGTTATTCTTCTCTTATTCTCCACCGTATGTTACAATGACTTTACGGGCGGGATGATTACCCACTTTGACCAGATAGATTCCAGTGGGGATTGCATCATTGCGGACGCGGCGACCTAATATGTCGAAAATATGGACAGTCTCTCCCTCGGCACCTTCAACGATGATGCGACCGCCAATGGAATAGATGCTGCTGTTCTCCACGTCGTGGTCGGCGGTATTCATGTTGCAGTCCTCGACGTAAAGGTCGGCAAACTGTCCCCAGTAGTTGTCTTCCAACCAGACAGATAGACTTCCGCAGGGGATGACAATGCTGTCGAGACGGCCTATATCATAGAGCGGACCTTCCCCCTTTACGGCAGGGGGAACAGCGGCAGTAAAGCGGATGCAGTCGAGGTTGGCGTGACGATACACAGACTCCCCCATCGTATCGAGCTGACTATGTATGGTGACGGTGCGCAGGTTATTGGTGCAAGCGGCAAAGGCAAGGTCGTCGAGTTTCCTCAGTGTCGGTGGAAGGTCAATATGGACGGCAGACATGGCCCAGAAGGCCGCATAGCCAATCTCTTCGACGGCGTTGCCCCATGTGATGGATGCAAGACGGGGGCAGGAGTTAAAGGCCTCTTTGGGGATGACGCGGAGCGAGTCGGGAATCACAATGGCAGTGAGACTTTCGCACCAAGCAAAAGCCCCTTCGCCCATATTATACAGTGTCTGTGGCATAGCAATGCTGGTGAGACGGTTGTTTTCAGCAAAAGCGTGTGCGCCTATCGACTTCATGTGTGTCGGCAACGCAATGGTGGAGAAAGAGCATGCGTTAAAGCAATTGTCGAGGATGTCGGTGACCCCAGCCGGAATGTCAATATTACGTACCCAGGTATTGTTCTCGAAGCCACCAAGGACTTTTACGTTAGGGTTCAGCGCGACAGTGACACCCGACTTGTGTCACGAAACCAACGTGTCGTAACCGCTGCTATATAGTAGTAGCCCATCCATAACGTAATGGGTGTTGCCATTGGCAATAGTGAGATTGGAGAGCTGCGGACAATAGGAGAAAGGGCAGATGCCGATGCTGGAAACAGTGGAAGGAATGACCACGTTGTTGACCACTGAACAGCAGTTGAAGGCAAAGTCACCGATGGAGACCAACCCTTCAGGCAATGACACGGATGTCATTCGACTATTGAATCCAAAGGCCATCTTGCCAACATGGCGCACAAACGGGGGTACGTTGATTACACCTGCAACCCCGTCAGGCACTACACAGAGGGCAAGGCTGTCCTTACTGTAGAGCCATCCACCGATGGAGCAGTAACGGGGGTTATCCTCGTCCACCGTGATGGCTGTGAGATTCCGTGCCCAGAAAGCAGCATCTCCATATTCCTCAAAATGTGCCGGAAGGTGAAGCGACCCCACGCGGGAATAGAGGAAAGCATGATCGCCTATGCATCGGAGTGAATCAGGCAACTGCAGCGAGGTGAAGTTGCTATTATAGAAACAATACGACCCGATGCTGCGGATTGTCTGCGGCAGGGTCAGGCTGGTGACCTCACCGCAATTCTCAAAAGCCGACGCACCCAATGCTGTCACAGTATAGGTGATGCCACCATATTCCACTGTCTGTGGGATGGTGATGGCTCCGCGGTAGGGGCTGTCCAGCAGTGTATTGTACGGCTGCACCGCTGCTGTCTGATTTGCAGTGATGCCATACACGATGCCGCCAACCTCAAAATATTGCGCCTTTGCCGTGAAGGAAAAAACCAGCATTGCAACAAGAGTAAAAAGAATCTTCATCTGTTTCATCATTATCTGTATTTGATTATTATTCACTCCATCTCTTTTTGGTTTTTAATTGCCCTATTGTTGACTGCGTCGCGCATAGTCTTCGCGTCTATTGGCTCATAAATAGTCACGCAACGCAGGTTGAGAAAGATGTAAACGAAAAGGTCATTGGAACGCATGTCTTCTAATTCGATTTTCTTTTCGGGTGTCTCACGATGGGCACGGTAGGAATAGAAACTGAACGGCATCTCAAGAAATTCATGTTTGACCGAATCGGGGAGGCCAAGGTCGTTGAGTATCTCCTCAACCTGCCGTGTGCGTCCAAAAAGACTGTCTATGGCCTCCCAACCCTCATCGGTTTCGGCTTTGAGCAGGGTGACAGGGAGGCGCAGGGTGTCGTTGATTACCTTGTCCTGTACGTAGGTGATGCGCACCCCCTCCAGCCGCATATCAGCAAAGTGACGGTAGACATCGCTGCACTCGTCGTGGCTCAACGTGTGCGGAATGAACTTCCACGCTGCTGCGCCACCTGCTAGTAGCAGAGACAAGAGTGCTATTATTGTACGGGCTTTCATAGGCTGGCAATCAAGGTTTGGTCGATATTTTGAAGGGTCTCCTTACGTGCTTGGGCATTGCTTAGATAGTGGCCGTCGGGGTCAGGCAGGACGGTGATGACCACGAGGGTGGCGACAGAGACTGCAATAACGGTGTCGGTAAAAAGACGGTACATCGTTTTGCGACGGGCGCACCAACGCGAGAGATCGGCGTTGTGTTGGGCAGCGAGGCGACGCACATGGTCAATGTCGGTCTCCTGGCGGGTTATCTGTTGAAGTATCTCTTTCTCGGTCATAGTTTCGTGGCATTAAGGTGTTCTTGTCGCAATTTTTCGATAATCCTGCGCTGTTTCTCACGGATGGTGCGTGGTTTGAGTCCAAGTCGTTCAGCGATTTCAAGGTCTGTGAGGTCTTGCCGCATAAGGGCAAAGAGGCGTTGCTCGTCAAGGGACAAAGTCCGGGCGAGGCCGTCGAGGAGTTCGCGGGTCTCAGAGGCATCGGGGGCGGGCAAATAGTCGTAGTGGCTCTCGTCAACGGAAGGAAGGTCTTTCTCACTCTCGCGTTTGCGATGGGAGAAGACACTGCGGCATTGCCAGACCACCCAGGCGGTCTCCTGCATGGCGTGGACTTCGGGACGCAGCGAGTCGAAATGCTCCCACAGGGCAATGTAGCACTCCTGCACGAGGTCGTCGCACAGGTTCTCGTCCCCCGACGAACGCCTCCAGCAGAGTTTGCGTATCAGTCTGCGGTGACGCTCTACCAGGAGGTCGTATCTTTCGTATTTTGTCCTGTCATCAGCCATGCAAAGAGCTTTTTGCCCATATAATAACCAGCTTTTTGGAAATACGGTAGCCAAGGGGTTAAAATATGTTTTTTTTAACTAAACCTGAGCTTGACAAGTAAATGTAGGCATCAATGCTTAAGCACCCCGAAACTATCCTGCCCACCCTATCTGCAACCATTCTTGCATTGTTCGTTCTTCAGTTGTTTAACTCTTGTTCTTCAGGTGTCGAAATGACGGTGCTAGAACAATGAAACGATAATATAAAAGACGAGCCTCCCGCCACCGGGAGGCTCGCCTTAACGTATTAAAGGCAATCCTTTATTTGTTGTAGCGCTGGCACTCTTTGGGAGTGACGCAGGTGCCGGTGGCGCGGCAGACGAGGATGCGCTCTTCGAGCACCTCGGCGGCGCTGGCGCTGATTTCGGGCAGGGTGCGGATAACCTTGTAAGCCTCGAATTTCATCTTGCGTGAGGTGTTGCCCACGTGGGTGATTTCGCCATAGGCTTCGATATAGTCACCTGCATAAACAGGGGCTTTGAATTCAACCATGTCGTAGGCGCAGAAGAGACCTTCGTCGCCGTCCTGTTTGATGAGAAGTTCCGTGGCCACGTCGCCGAAGAGGTGGACCATGTGTGCGCCGTCGACGAGATTGCCGCCGTAGTGGGCGTCTTTTGCGCTCATGCGAACGCGGAGCATAGATGTAACAGCCATGTTATCTTGAGTTTTTAAAGATTATTTCTTGATGATGAAGTCGACGAAGATGCCGGGGGTCTTGACGTTTTCGGGGGCGATGGTGCCGGTTTTGACGATTTCCTGAGGCTCAACAATGACTACGTCGGCTGCTGTGGCCATCATGGGGCAGAAGTTCTGTGAGGTGCCTTTGTAGACCAGGTTGCCGCTCTCGTCGCAGATGTTGGCGCCGATAATGGCCACGTCGGCACGGATGGGTTTCTCGAGGAGATACTCCTTGCCGTCGACGGTCACTTTCTGCTTGCCGTTCTCAACCACGGTGCCGAGGCCGGTGGTGGTGAGGACGCCGCCGAGGCCTGCACCGGCGGCACGGATTTGCTCGGCCAGGGTGCCCTGGGGCTGGAGGGTGACGTGGAGTTCGCCGGCGTTCATCTGGTCGATGGTATTGTTGTTGGTGCCGATATGGGTGGCTATAAGGTTCTTGACTTGGTGATTGGTAATGAGCTTACCCACGCCCACTTCGGGGTAGGCGGTGTCGTTGCAGATGATGGTGAGGTCTTTGACTCTTTTTTCAACAAGGGCGTCGATAAGAGCAATGGGATTGCCTACACCGAGGAATCCGCCAACCATTACAGTCATGCCGTCGTGAATTTTGTCGGCAGCTTCTTTTACTGTTACGAATTTGTTCATGATTCTGTATTATTAATTCTTATTTTTATGTGTCGTCACTGAATAGGAGACCGTCGAGGTACGGTGGGAAGGACTGCATTTTTGTTTTTCCGGGTTGTCTTTTGTTGTCTGTTATTGTCTGTTTATGAAACCGTTCTAACAAAAATGAGAGCATCGTATCCCATTCGGTATCAAATTGCAAATATAAGAATTTTTTCTGACACCGAAAAAAATTTTGTCTATTTTGCAAAATCTGTGTACTTTTGCAACGATTTTTGAGTTATTATAAGGCAAAAAATTTAACGGATTACTCCGGCAAAAAAGAAATATCGAACGGTATGAAGAGAACAGCAATGATATTGGCGATGGCCATGGCGGTATGCGGTATGGCCAAGGCACAGGATTATGTGGTTCCGGTCGAGACTTGGGACTATGAAGAGATTAACGGCATCAACTACCATGGCTACGCTTTCCATGAGAGCTGGGATGTAGATTTCACCATCGAGAACCAGGATGGCCGCTATACTCCCACCGAGGAGGAGATAGCCGAGGCCGAGCGACTGATACAGAAACGCATTGCCTATGTAAACCGCTATCATATCAACCAGGAGGGCGACTGCCCTGTGATTGACGAGCACATGCGCAAGTACGAGCGCCAGTATGTGGGGTTCACCGACATTACGGGCTGCCATATTGTGTGGGTGAATTTTGTGTGGGATGAGAGTGCAGCAGAGCGTTTGACCAAGGACGTAGTACTGACCGAGGGCGGTTGCGGACACTACTGGCACATCAAGGTGAATCTCACCACCCAGAAGGTTTCCGCCCCCGAGGTGAACAGTGCCGGCGATGTGAAGTACCTGCCCCGTGCCAAGAAACCTGCCCACCGTATCAGCCGTCCCAAACGGCCGCAGCCCGCAGGGAAAATCCGCAAGACTGGTATACCGCACAATCCTAACGAGGCCCGCTTCTAATCAACAGCTTAACGGAATGGAGAAGGAGGCGATAGGCGGGAGCCTGCACGCGTTGGCGATGAAGTTCATCAAGTTCGGCGTGGTGGGTGCTAGCGGCATGGTGATTCACGGGGGTCTGCTGTTCCTACTGAAAGAGGTGGCAGGCATGAATCCGTTCATTGCCAATCCCATCGGTTTTATTGCCGCCGCTTCGAGCAATTATTTCCTCAACCGTATCTGGACCTTCCACAGCAAGGAGAAGCAGGTGGGGGTTGAGTATGTTAAGTTCATCCTTGTATCCATCATAGGCTTGGGCATCAACAACGGGAGTCTGTGGCTGATGAGTCGCTTATTGCCCTCGTGGGCAGAGGATTGGAGGTTCTATGTGCTGTGGGTGGTTGCCGTGGGTATCACTACATTGTGGAACTTCTTCGGCAATCTGCTGTTCACATTCCGCAAGAAACAACAATAAAACCTTTCAAGATGAAAGTCATTAATATAGCATTGCCCTTGGCAGCAGGGCGGCGTGCCATGGTATTCGGCCTATTCTTTATGTTCGCCACCATTAGCGCCTCGGCGCAGTCGCTGCGTCCCGATGCTTTTCCGCCCGTGGAGGACACCTTGTCGCCCAAGGCCTTGACCATGGCCACCACGCTGGAGGAGATGGACCGCTGGAACCGCTATCCCACCTACGATGTTTATACAGCCATGATGCAAAGGTTCGTGGAGCGTTATCCCGACCTTTGTCGTGTCGACACCATCGGTGTCTCCATCCAGGGCCGTCTAATCCTCTGTCTGGCCATCACCGGTTCGTCGGACAACGATCTTTACCGCCCCGAATTCTTCTATTCCTCCACCATGCACGGTGACGAGTTGACGGGCTTTTATCTGATGCTGCGCCTGTGCGACACGCTGCTGGGCAGCTATGGCACCTCGCAACAAATCACGAGTCTGCTCGACCGCACCCGCATCTATATCAATCCCCTCTCCAATCCCGACGGCACTTACTACGGCGGCGACAGCACGGTGGCGCTTGCACGGCGCTACAACGCCGACAGCGTGGACCTCAACCGCAATTACCCCGACCCCTTCGGCACTCCCCCGCTGGATTCCCTCCAACCCGAAAACAAGGCCATGATAGCCTATGTCGAGCGGCATAACTTCCTCCTCAGCGCCAATCTCCACGGCGGCTCGGAGGTGATGAACTACCCCTGGGACAGTTTTACCTCGTTCGAGCGGCTGAACGAGCACAGCGAGTGGTGGAAAGCTGTGAGCAAACGCTTTGTCGACACGTGCCGACGGGCGGACAACCGCCGTTTCCGCGATGTCAGACCAGCAGGCTACGTCAACGGTGGCGACTGGTATGTTATCAGCAATGGCCGGCAGGACTACTTCAACTATTATCACAATATGCGGGAAATAACCATGGAGTTGTCCACTGTCAAGAAACTTGCCACCAACCTGCTTGACCACTACTGGAAAGTGGAGTCGCAGTCGCTCATCAACTATATCGAGGAAATCCACCATCTGGACGATACCGTCGTCGGTATCCCCCACCATCATGAAGCGGCCTACAAGGCATTCCCCAACCCGACACGAGGGAAGGTCACCGTCGTTACGCCCCAGGGCGCTCGCTGCTACGACCTCAGCGACCGTCCGGCAGGAGTCCATATCATCCGTATCGGCGATATGCCAGTGAAAATCATCAAGCTATAAGCGGCGGCCATGCCCTCCTACAACCATATCTCGGTGGCTGTGCCGGTACTGGTCGAAAAAGAAAACCTTCCCCAGCTGCTCACCCGTCTGCGCCAGCAGACAATTAGCCAATACACCCTCTACGTATGCGTCAACAATGAGGAGGGCGGTTATGGCTACAACGATAACCAGCAGTGCCTGCAAATGTTGCGGCAAGTTGGCGATATGCCCCTTGTTGTTATCGACCGCAGTTCGCATGGGTTGGGCTGGAGCGGCAAACGCAAAGGGGTAGGGTGGGCCCGAAAGCTCCTCTTCGAGCGCATCATGGAGGAGCACGACGACAACGAGCTGGTGGTGAGCCTTGATGCCGACACCGACTTCGACCCCGATTACCTCGAAGCCGTCCTGCACAACATGAATGCCTATCCGGCAAGCAATGCCTTTGCTGTTCCCTATTACCATCCGCTGTGCGGCGACGAAAGCCTCGACCGCCCGATGCTCCGCTACGAGTGCTATATGCGCCACTATCTTATCAACATGTTGCGCATACGCAATCCCTATGCCTTCACCGCCTTGGGCAGCGCCATGGTGTTCCCCTTGTGGGCCTACCGCCGTGTGGGTGGCATCACCCCGCTGCAGGGAGGGGAGGACTTCTACCTGATGCAGAAGTTCGCCAAGACCGGTTCCCTGGTGCTTCATTTTGCCGACGAGGCGTATCGCCATCTTGCTGTGCGTCCTCAGGGCAGGGCTTCGGCACGCGTGCCTTTCGGCACCGGACCAGCCGTGGCCGGAGGTCTGGACATCATGGCCGAGCGCTATCCTTTCTATAGTCCTGCCGGATTCAATGCCGTGAAGACTACTTTCGACACCTTCCCCTCCCTGTACGACACCGACCGAGAGACCCCCATGTCCGCTTTCCTCCGTCAGCAGCTCGGCACCGTCGACTTGTGGCAGCCCCTTCGACGCAACTACCGCACCCGTCAGCATTTCATCCACGCCTGCGCCGAACGTGTCGACGGCCTCCGCATATTGCAGTACCTCAAGAACAACCCCGACTATCGGATGCCTGAAGAGGCGCTGCCCGTGTGCTTTGGCGACGACCCCCTGCCGTCGCTCGATGCATACCGCAACCGCCTTTTTGCCGAGGAGATGGAACTCCGTCGAAAAAACTCTCCTTCTGCTATCCAATAAAACACCTGTTTCCACGTTATCATTGTTATGGAAGAAAAGAATGTAATCGAAATAAAGAACAAACGTGCTGAGTACGAATACTTTCTGCTCGACGATTATACTGCGGGAATCGTACTGACCGGCACCGAGATAAAGTCTATCCGCGACGGCAAGGCCAACCTTACCGACGCCTACTGCACCTTTATTGGCAACGAACTGTTTGTGCGCCAGATGCACATCTCCGAATATCGTTTCGGCTCCTACCTTAACCACGCCGCCAAACGCGACCGCAAGCTCCTCCTCAACAAGCGTGAACTGCACAAGCTGCAGAACAAGATCAAAGAACGCGGTTTCACCATCATCCCGGTCATGCTCTTCGTCAATCCCCAGGGCCGTGCCAAACTCCTTATCTCGCTGGCAAGGGGTAAGAAATTCTACGACAAACGCGAGAGCATCAAAGAGAAAGACACCAAGCGCGACATGCTGCGGCAGCTGCGCTAACCCATCATAATGCCAATGCCTATGAGAGTATTCAAATTCGGAGGAGCCTCCGTCAACAGTGCCCCGGCCGTGCGCAACATGGCCGCCATCGTGGGCCGTTACTGCGACGATGCACTCGTCGTTGTGGTCTCTGCCATGGGGAAGACCACCAACCTGCTTGAGCAGCTGGTGCCGGGAGTCAACACCCTCGACGAGCATCCTGCCCTCCTGCAGCAGACAAAGGACTACCATATGGGCATTGTCCGGCAGCTCTTCACTGATGCTGCCCATCCCGTCTATGCCGACCTCGAGCGTCTTTTCTCCCAACTCCAGCGGCAGTCGTCGCTCCCCCCGACCACATACAATTACGACTACAGCCAGACAGTTTGTTTTGGCGAACTCATTTCCACCACCATTGTCAGCCACTACCTGAATAGTATCGGCCTTGAAAACCGGTGGGTCGACATCCGGCAAATCATCCGGACCGACAACCAGCACCGCGAAGGCCTTGTCGACTTCACCGCCACTTGCCGCAATGCACGTGCCGTGCTGCTGTCCGACAGCCCCAGGCTTGTCGTCACCCAAGGTTTCATTGCCGGCAGTGCCGACGGCCACACCTCCACCCTCGGGCGTGAAGGCAGCGACTATAGCGCCTCCATCCTGTCCTACTGCCTCGACGCCGACAGCATGACCATCTGGAAAGACGTCCCCGGCTTCCTCAACGCCGACCCCAAATACTTTCCCGACACCGTCAAGATAGAGCAAATCCCCTACAACGAAGCCATCGAGTTAGCCTACTATGGTGCCAGCGTCATCCACCCCAAAACTGTCAAGCCTATCCAGAACAAGAACATACAGCTCCACATCAAATCCTTCCTCAACCCCGATGCCCCTGGCTCCGTCGTTGGACCGTTCCCCACCATCCGTCCCCTCACGCCCCTCTATATCTTCAAGAAAAATCAGACCCTCCTCTCCGTCCTGCCCAAGGACTTCAGTTTCATTGCGGAGGACAACCTGCAAACCATCTTTGCCGTCCTCGCCAAGCTGAATATCCGTGTCAACCTTATGCAGAACACTGCCCTCAGTTTCTCCCTCTGTATCGACGACAGCCCCATGCTCCTCGACCAACTCCGCGACAACCTGCAACATCAGTTTCACCTACGCTACAACCAGGGTCTGCAACTCATCACCATCCGCTACTACACTCAGGACATCATCGACCGCATTGTCGGCTCCAGCACCATCCTCCTCCAGCAGCGCACCCGCACAACAACCCAACTTGTCATACAATGAAACGCCCGTTCCTTGTCCTGTTCCTGTTGCTTCCCCTGCTTTCGTGGGGCCAAAAGGAATACTCCCTCAAAGGAACCGACTTCTGGGTCACCGTTCCCAACGGCATAGGCATCGACAGCATCCTCATTCAAGTCTGCTCACACACCACATGCACGGCCATATTCACCATCGGCCAGAACATCCTTTCCCTTCCCCTCGAACGCCATCCCATCGACTCCGTTGAAATCAACTCCTACTACTCCAATTACTACTTAAACGGCCAAAACTACTACGGTTCCGACACGCTCCACTACCCCATTGCATCCCTCATGCTACCTGCCCACCACGTTCATACCACGCTTACAGACACCATCCTCAGTAAAAGCATCCACATCCAAACTACCGACAGTGCCTACGTCCACCTCTACGCCTTCGGCACCAACGGAGGAGCCACCTCCGTCATCCCCACCCATGCCCTCCAGCCAGAATATATCGTGCAGACTTGGCCCGACATCAATGGAGGAGCCTTCGTTATCCTTGCAACAGAGGACAACACCGAAGTCGATATCGTCCTCAACAACCCTTCTACCAACAATCTTCCCGTCAACACCCACCATACTATTACCCTCAATGCCGGCAACACATATCAACTTATCTCCCGAGGGAATGCCCCAAACGATAAAAGCTCTTTTACCGGCACACAAATCACGGCACTCCGTAACAAGAAAATAGCCGTGTTCCAAAGCAACCGAAACAAGACTCACATCTCAGGCCTAGGCTCAACACAAACTTACGACTACACCTTGACCCAAGCCGTCCCCATAGCCTATGCAGGCAAGGTCTTCAAATCTTCAAACAGTAATAACCCCCATGGCATTATTATCACCGCCACGCGTGACAGCTGCATTGTATTTATCAACAACCAGCCCTTCGATACCCTCAATGCCTCAGAATCCAGCTTCGTGACTGTGCCGATAATCCCTTTCGGCAATAACATAAAAACATCACAACCCAGCATCGTATGCCAATATGACATCCATGGCTACAGCCCTTTCTGCGATTATGTACCCCCTGTCGAATCAGGTGGCTTTGAGGGATTTGTATCCCCCGACTACAGGTTCGAAGAAAAAAAGAATTCGCCCCCTCCGCCCTATTCTTATAGATATCTTTTTGACAAACTTAGAGCATACTTAGACTCGCAATATTCACAGCCATACGACACCATTTTTTTTTCAAGTTATCCTTTCGTCAACCAAAGCTTCTGGCAGGAACTCTATGGCATTCCTTGGGCCAGGGTTCACACCAACCACAAACGCTTCTCCGCCTACCGAGTCGGAACATTCACCACCTATGTTGTTGACCCCGTATGGTTCAATACCGTTTACACCTACTACCACGGCGGCTCCTACTCCTATAATGTCTGCTATAACATGATTTTCAAAACCAAGATTTTCTATGCCGACGGCATACCCAACCATTCCCTTGCTTTCACTTCATTCTGCCTTGGACACGAAATCTTGTTCAACACCAATTGCGACACCAACCAGACATACTTCCACTGGGATTTCGGCGACGGCCATTCTGCCACCGGCCCCATTGTCCGGCATACCTATGCTGCTCCCGGGTGCTATACGGTACAGACCATTATCGACTACGCCAACACTCCATTGAGCGACCACAGCCGCGACACCCTCATCGGCAGCATTACCATATCTCCCCGCGACACAGTTACGTATTACGATAGCTGCTGCATTTTCCCCTATCAGTGGGACGACACGCTTATCTCCTCGCCGGGCGCTCACTTGCGATACAGCAACAACATCGGCAACTGCCTACCAGTCCACCGTCTCATCCTCTCTGTTGATACATCGTCCGTAACAACCTATTTCTCCGATACGATATGTCAGGATGATCAAGTGCCATGGGGATCATATATCTGCACCGCTCCAGGTTCCTACCGCGACACTCTCCTTCAAATCAATGGCTGTGACAGTATCCTGCTGCTCAACCTCTCTGTCTGGTCTTATCCCGACGTCACCATTAACCGGCTCACTCCCCCCGACCAATTTCCCATCCAGCTGCAAGGCGCGGTCCACAACATCTTTGGCCCCTGCCATTTCACATGGAACTCGTCACCCACCGATGCCTCCTTGCAGGGTCAAGAGCATTCGTCTCGCATCACGGTATCACCGACAGAAAACACCCTCTACAGTCTCACTGCCGAATACGACTCCTTGCCGGGCTGTTACGGGCAGACCCATTACATTGCCGTCCTCCTCGAAAACAATAACCTGTGGATACCCAATGTGTTCACTCCTGGACGCGAGTCCAACAACACCTTTTCAGTCAGCGCAAACGAGCTCTCTTACTACCACATCACCATTTTCAACCGATTGGGCTTGAAAGTGTTCCATTCGGACGACATCAACCAGCCCTGGGACGGTACCAGCAATGGATTGCCCTGCCCCACAGGTACCTACACCTACACTATCGACTACTCTACAAACAATTCGCCCAACGAACTGCTACACCACTCCGGCACAGTCACGCTTATCCGATAAACACCCCGTAATAATGAAAACCATCCTTCCAGCACACACCTCTTCCCTCAGCCGCCTCAACCGCATGCTGTCGGGCAAGGCATTCGACAATGCCCGCTTCTTTATCCTCGTGGATGAGAACACCTACAACCACTGTCTGCCTCGCTTGATATCGAAAGTCGACCGCCTGCAGCAGGCCGAGTTCATGGAGGTGCCCGTGGGCGAAGAGTGCAAGGACATAGCCATCGCCACCCAACTGTGGCAGACCCTCCTTGAGAGCAACGCCGACCGCAACAGTGTCCTTGTCAACCTTGGAGGTGGCTGCATCACAGACCTCGGCGGCTTCGTGGCAGCAGGCTACAAGCGAGGCATCCGCCACATCAACATCCCCACGACCCTTGTCGGCATGGTCGACGCTGCCATTGGCGGCAAGACTGCCCTTAACCTCGACAACAGCAAAAACCAGATAGGCTTCTTCCACCAGCCCGCCATTGTCTGCATCGAGCCGGCATTCCTCGACACCCTTCCCGACGCCATGCTGCTTGACGGCGTGTTCGAGATGCTCAAGACCTTCATGGTCGGCGACCCCGGCCGGTATGAAAGCCTGTGTGGGATGATTCTCGACGGCACGTTCGAGGTGTTGCCCGACATGATTGCCGCCTGTGCCGAAATCAAGACCGCTGTCGTCCGCCGCGACCCATACGACCGTTCCGTCCGCCGCATTCTCAACCTTGGCCACACCTTTGGCCATGCCGTCGAGTCCTTCAGCCACCAGCCCGGCCGTCAGCCAGTCGCCCACGGTGCCGCAGTAGGCATAGGCATGGTCTGCGTTCTGCAGCTCTCGGTGGCCAAACTCGGCCTTCCGCAGCATGTGCTCGACCGCTACCGTGCTGTAGCCGCCAAACTCACCGCCATCCCTCGCTACACCCTCCGCGACACAGAAGAACTGCTCACCTATATGCGTCGTGACAAGAAAAACGCCTCCGGCCACATCCTCTGTGTGCTGCTGCAGGACATCGGCGCCCCGGTTATCAACCTTCAAGTCGACGAGAACGAAATACGTAACACCTTGTTGAAATTATGTTAGAACTCCTCGCGCCTGCCAAAAACTGCCAGCAAGGCATCGAAGCCGTCAACCACGGCGCCGACGCCGTCTACATCGGAGCCCCTGCCTTCGGTGCACGGGCGGCCGCCGTCAACACCCTTGCCGACATCGAGCAGCTGACCCGCTATGCACATATCTATCACGCCCGGGTCTTCGCCACCGTCAACACCCTCCTCTTCGACAACGAGGTGGACGATGCTGTGCGCATGCTCCATCAGCTCTATGAAGCAGGTGTCGATGCCGCCATTATTCAGGACCTCGGCTTGCTGGAGTGCGACCTGCCACCCATCGAGCTTCACGCCAGTACCCAGACCCACAACGCCGACCTGCCCCGCATCCAGTTTCTTCAAAGCGTAGGTTTCAGTCGCGTCATCCTGGCCCGCGAGACCTCCCTCCAGCAGATGCAGCACATCCGCAGCAACACATCCGTCGAGTTAGAGGCCTTTGTGCAGGGAGCCCTCTGCGTATGCTATAGCGGCCAGTGCTATCTCAGCCAATACCTCACCGGCCGCAGTGGCAACCGCGGGTGTTGCTCGCAACCCTGCCGCTCGGCCTATGACCTCTACGATGCCCAAGGCCGCCTGTTGCAGAAAGACAAGCATCTCCTGTCGCTCAAAGACTTCTCCGCCGCCCGGCAGCTGCAGGCCATGGTCGATGCAGGCATCACCTCCTTCAAGATAGAAGGACGCCTCAAGGACATGGACTATGTAAAGAACACCACCGCCTACTACCGCCAGCTGCTCGACAACATCATGGAGGGGAATCCCGCCTGCCGACCCGCCTCGTCGGGTTCGTGCCGCTTCTTCTTCACCCCCGACCTTGAAAAGACTTTCAACCGTGGATTTACCGACTACTTCCTCCGCCAACGGCAACCCATGGCAAACTTTGCCACACAGAAATCGCTCGGCAAGCGCATCGGCAAGGTGGCTTCCCTGGGTCGCGACACCATCACCCTGGCCACTTCCGAAACATTCACCTCTGGCGACGGCCTCTGCTTCTTCAATGCCCAAGGGCAGCTCGAAGGATTCCTGGTGAACCATGTGCAGGGCTCGGCCATACGCCCTAACCGCATGCCCGACAGCCTTGCCGTCGGCACACCCTTGTGGCGCAACAACGACCAAGCCTTCACCAAGCAGCTGCAAAGCCGCACCGCCGAACGCACCATTCCCATTAATCTCACGCTGACGGATACCCCCGACGGACTGTGGCTCACCCTTGTCGACTGCGATGGCTGCCAGGCCTCGTCCACAGTGGTGTGCTCCAAGGAGACCCCACGCGACCCTCTCCGTGCCGCCGACCAGCTGCAACGCCAACTCACCAAACTGGGCGACACCCCTTTCCGTGTCGCCGCTTTCACCAACTGCTGTGCCAGCCCTTGGTTCGTACAAGCCTCGGTACTCAACCAGTTGCGCCGTCAGGCAGTGGAGAAACTTGTCGAAACCCGCATCGAAACCCATCTGCATGAGCGCGGCCATTGCCCAACCCTCGCCCAGCGTCAGGCCGACACTACCCCCTATTTCGAGACCGCCCTCGACTACCGTGCCAACGTCATAAACCGGCTCTCAGAACAATTTTACCGCCGTCACGGCGTGCAGCAGTTAGAACGCGGACTCGAACAGACCTGCGACTACGACGGCAAAGCCCTCATGACCACCAAATACTGCCTGCGCTACGAGTTGGGACAGTGTCTGCACCGCAACCCAGATGCGGTGGCTGGTCCCTTGTGCCTGCAAAACAACGGCCGCTGGTTCCGGCTCGAGTTCGACTGCTCCAACTGCCGTATGCTGCTCTTCGCCGCAGGGCAAGCCCCGGCTCCTGCCCGCAACTGATGCCCGTATTGTTTCGTGGGTTGATTTGGGTTTATCCATGTCCCGACGGCCTTCCTCCCCATGGTCCGACCCTGCTGCAGCGACCTCCCCACTCCATCCCTGCCCTGCCTTTGCTCCCTCTCCACGTTTCCCCTGCTCCACCGCAGTGCCGGGAAGTCTCAGCCGTCGGCACGCCACGACCCACTTGAGTCGTTCAATCCCGGCTCGATGTTGCCTGCTTCCCGGCTTGTTATCCGTTATCATTTCGAGTAACGATGCTATAACGATACTATTACGATGCAGGATTGAACGGCCCATCTCCGCAGCGAGGGAGAATCGTTGCCGCTGACCAGATGGATGATTTGGTGTTAAATACCTGTGGTTCAGTATTATTTTGTTTGTTCATGATTAATAAGCTGTCGGATATAATAAGTGTATATTATTGATTAACAAAGAATAATACGATTATTCGTGCTAGATGTCTTGTGGCAAAGCCTAAAATGGGTGTAAACGATGGCATAAACGGGCAAAAAACAGTGCCGGACAGGGTGAAGGGGTGAAGGAGAGGGTGGAAAAATAGGTATGATAATCAGTGCAATAGAAAATAATTTGAAGAAAAAAAGAAAAAAAATTTGTGGGATGAGAAAAAAGTAGTATCTTTGCAACCTCAAATCAAGAAAAAAGAGAGTTGTTTGACAAAGCTGAAAAAGCCGATGTAACTCAGTTGGTAGAGTAGCTGATTTGTAATCAGCCTGTCGGGGGT
>Ga0247611_10002547_pt1 | contig 29115 bp, 29 predicted proteins | sample 177DNAGHGhighgp2_FD_192422 | JGI IMG/M metagenome (GOLD analysis project Ga0247611, IMG submission 192422) | Sheep rumen microbial communities from Palmerston North, Manawatu-Wanganui, New Zealand - 1770 DNA GHGhigh gp2 | ecosystem: Host-associated > Mammals > Digestive system > Stomach > Rumen... | reverse complement strand
ACGGTGGAGGCTCCTTTTTTCATTTAACAACCTATCAAACAACAATTTAAAGAACAAGAAAAATGAACAAGATTCAATCATTTGCAAATGCCAAAGAGTATCAAGAACTTTTTGGCTATGTTGAGCATAATAACGGCGTTAAGAACCGTAGAAACAAAATCCTGCTTGCCCTGTTGAAGAGTAAGACTGTATGGGCTTATTGCAGGGAACGTGATGACTGGTCGCTTCTGGCTATCAAGAGTATGGCTGAGATGAAGACCACGTTAACCAAGATGATTGCAGATGCCGGGGTTCATCAGGGCCTCGATTATACTGTAGTCCTTAATGGAGCCACCTATCACAGCAACACCTACGAAACAGACTCATATCGAGGTGTTCCAGAAGATGGTTCAATCGCTTTTGTCCGCTATATCAATCACGACAACAATGACGGAATTTTCAAGATGAGAGCAGGACGATTCTATTCCAAGCTCATCGATGAAACTAACATTGGCCAAGCACTTCCACAGCAGGTTAAGACTTGGCTTTGTGAGGAGTTTTCTCAGGACTGGCAAGTATATATTGCTGGAACCTTACCCAACTACACCTTGCTTGTAGATCATGATTTTGCTGAGATCTATTCCGGTGAGGCATGTTCTCCTGGAATGAACTCGTGTATGATTGACCGAGGATTCCACAATTTCTATCGAGACAGTGTGAAGGCTAAAGCTGCTAGACTCGTAGATGAAGACGGTATCATTTTGGCCCGTTGCATTATCTTCACTGAAGTTTTCGATGAAGAGGGAAAATTATGGAGATTAGCAGAACGTCAGTATGCAAAGGACCAGAGCGACATCCTTAAACGTGCTTTGGTCGATTCGTTGATTAAAGCTGGAGAAATTGATGGTTACAAGCAAGTTGGGGCCGATTGTGGTTCCAGCCGAGCATTTGTCGATGTCGATGGAAACTCACTTTCACATAAGAAGTTTCGTATCGAATGTAATCTGGACTGGGAAGATAAGCTCAGTTACCAGGATAGTTTCAAGTACTATAATCTGGACTGTAATGTGGCCTATAACTATACGGATTCAGATTATTCATACAATCTCGATACCACTAACGGACAACTTGAGGACGATGACGAGGAGATGTTTTACGACGAGTTTCACGATCGGGACGCATATGAGGTGACGGATGTGATCTATCATAATAGCTCTATTACCTGTGACAGCGACGACTTAAGTGAATTTACGTATTGGTCGGATAATTACTACCACGAGGATGATCTTGATGAATGTCCCGAGTGTGGAGGTACTATGCTTTCGCCGGAGTATTATGCTGACGAACTGTTTAAATCAGAGTTGACCGGCGAATATTATTGCTGCCAGAAGTGTAAAGATGCTGCCGAACTCCAATATAAGAAGGACAACTGGTTCTATTCAGCATTGGATTCAAAATATTATGAAAACGCTGAGGATCTCACTACCTATAATGCTTGGAACCCAGAACTCAATATCTACGAGCCTCAAAATGTATGCATCGACATGATTGACGTCTATGTGAACTGTGAGATCCTGTTCCGTATAGGCAATGAACTTTACGATGAAATTAATGAACAACAGTCTCTGCCCCTTGATGTAGAAGTCGTGGAGGAGGCTCTTATTGAAGCTTAGTGAAATATGAAACTGCTTAAGAAACTCTACTCGATACATTCAAAATCGGGTAAAGAACAGAAGATGATCAAATTTCTGCTCTGGTGGATTAAGACCAATATCCCAGGAGCAAGAGTTGAATTAGATCGAGAAGTCGGCAATATTTATATCACAAAAGGTATTGCTGACACCTACCCGTGCTTGGTCGCTCACATAGATCAAGTACAAAGCATTCATTCACGAGATTTTCAGGCGATAGAAACCAAGGACATCATTTTCGGCTATAGTCCCAAGAATAAAAGACTTGAGGGATTAGGGGCTGATGACAAGAACGGTGTATGGGTCTGCCTGAAGTCTTTGATGAAATACGACAACCTTAAAGTAGCATTTTTCGTTGGTGAAGAAGTCGGATGCGTCGGCAGTAGTAAGGCCGATATGGATTTCTTCAAAGACGTAAGATTTGTGATTCAGTGTGACAGGCGAGGGAGTAATGACCTTATCGCTTCCATCTGCTCCACTGAAATAGCCTCCAAGGAATTCATAGAGGCTACAGGACATGAGCAATTCGGTTATCATTTGGAAGAAGGAATGATGACCGACGTGCTTACCCTTAAGGAGAATGGTCTTGCTGTAAGTGCCGTTAATATGAGTTGTGGCTATTATGACCCCCACAGCGATCATGAATTTACGGTAAAACGAGACCTTCTGAACTGCTTGTCATTCGTCGAGCATATCATCGAGAACTGCACTGGAGTATATAATCATCAGTGCGATTATTCGATGGGGTTTTACGACGATTATTTCTATGAATATTATGATGAGATTTATGAACTGCTGCAAACTTATCCTGACCTGACTTTTGGAGAGATAGAAGCAGCATATCAACAACACAATCCCAGGTTAGACAGGACAGAACTGAGATCAACCTACGAAATGGTGAAGAACGATCTGGATTTTTGGAGAAAGGAGGAAGAATATTATGCAAGACATTATTGATGACATCCAATTACCGAAAGAATTGCTGGAGAAACGAGGTGTTGATTTGACCGGCGAGGATATTTATCAAATCGTCACTGCAGCTATCAAATCTATTGACACTCCTGATATTGTACCGCAGAAAACAACGAACCTGCTTCGTGGTTATAAAGCATTAGCTGATTTTCTGCAGTGTTCAGTCCCAACTGCGTGTAGAATGGTAGCAAGAAAAGATATCCAGTCACCAGCAGTAATCCGTATAGGCAGATCTGTATTGTTTAATAGTGAACTTGTACTTGAGCAATTGATTGAGATTGACAGCAAGTACATAAAATCCAAACGTAATGACACAAGCAGAATTAGAAAACAGCCTTGAATATAAAGCGGCGAAGCAACTTGAGGAAGCATTGAACGATTATGGCTTTGACTACAAGAAGTTTACCGAGTCAATCCGTTTCATGCATCCCACCTTACAACAGAACCTTTTCCGCCTGATCAAAGAGACAATCTTATGGATGGCGGACGAGAAGAACCGTTACATCGACCTCAGGAACCGGGCATCATGGGAAGGTTCAAAAGCTGTAGCGGAAATCATGAGTAAGCAACCCGTCCCCTTTATCTGATGGAGGCGGACTAAGTATTAACCGAATGAAGGCTCTCACAAAACTAACATGTGGGGGCCTTCTTCATAAATCAAAAAAAACAATGGCAAAGACAAAGAAAATGACATTGAAGTATTGGAATTCGCTTAGTGATGGGGCCAAAAAGAGGGCCTTAACCTACGTATTTCCACTTCACAAAGCAATCGTAGAGATGCTGATGAACGAGAAACCCGACCTAAAAAGCGACTGGTGGAAGATGGTATTCAAGAAAGTGAGAATACCTGGCCCCGGAAGCTATTACAAGACCGTAGTTAACAACACTTACTTAAACTGAAAGACTATGATTTTTACAGAAGAAGACCGACTGAGAGAATTACGACTGGCACAAAAGGATATCTATAATGCCGGTAATGATCTCGTAAGTGCAGGATTAAGACTCCAGGGCACTAAGTATGAAAAGAGCTATGATCGGTTGTATAAGGCACTTAATGCTCTCAACCGAAGGCTCATCAGTGAAATCAACAAGAACAAGAGGAAGTGATATGGACGAAGATTATAGCAGAGAGATTGCTGGTTATATCCTCAGCATCTTCCGTAGCAATCCTTTTGTGGTAATGAGTTGGGGAATAAACCCGGCTAGCATTACTATCGTTGAAGTTGGTGTGAAATTTCATGTACAAGGATTCATTCACACCGGCTATGTCCAAGTGGTGTTGAACGAAGGAGAAGATCTTTTTGAAGTAACGCTCATATCTGAAGAGGGCGAAACTTTGAAAACGATAGAACACATCTTCGTTGACAACCTGATTTCTGTGATAGACTCGGCTGTGGAGAAATGTGAGAATTATCAAGAACGCATTTCTCAAGAATACGGCATTATCACAGAAACGGGAAAATGAGAGAAAGTGGGATTTTCCAGACGATTTTGGGGAGTCCCACCTTTCTTGAACAATACTAAACGAGGGTTTAATATATTTCAAACAATGGATAATAATGCATATGTGGCTTATCTCAGAGTCTCGACGCAACGGCAAGGTGTGTCAGGATTGGGATTACAAGCACAACAAGAAATTATCAGAAACTATCTTAGCGGAGAAGAACCGATAGCTGAATTCGTGGAAGTTGAGAGCGGACGAAAAACACAGCGTCCCAAACTACACGAGGCATTGGAACTCTGCAAGAAGATGAAGGCCACACTGATCGTAGCCAAGATGGATCGACTATCAAGAAATGTGACCTTTACGAGCCAGCTTTTGGATTCGGGCATAGAAATCGTATTCTGTGACTTCCCAAGAGCAAACAGACTGGTACTTACGATTATTGCAGCTATATCAGAATATGAAGCTGGGCTAATCCGACAGCGTACCAGAGCAGCCCTACAAGTGAAAAAGGAACAAGGATGTCAACTTGGTAAACCAGAAAACTTAACGGGCAATATGGAAAAAGCTATCACGAACAGCCGGCAAACGAACCAAGAGAAAGCAGCTAACAATCCTCACAACAAGAGAGCGGTTGCAATGCTGAAAATCCTGGTAAGAGAAACCAATAACCTGAGCGAGATGGCTAGAACACTTAACAACGAAGGATTCACGACCAGCAGAGGAGGCAAGTTTACAGCCAAGCAGGTCTCTATCCTCATAAAACGTTATCAGTTGAATTGAAAAGATAGTAATCGTGTAAATACAATTATTAGAAAAGCGGCAATGCTGCTTTTCTTTTTCACTCCCATGAGTTGCATTATGTAAGAAACTAAACTTTAGTCAGAATCGGGTTGTTAAATTTTGACGCAAGAAATTGGCGGAATCAAATTCTTAAACGCTTTTTGATGAAAAAAATCTACAAAAATGGGCTTTGAAATGAAAATATGTGTATATTTGCAGTTGTTCTTTGGCAGAAGTCCGCTTCCAAATGGTGGCGGGTGCATGGCAGGGAACACATGACATAAGGAAAGGCGTTTACTTAGCGCTTTGTTCTTGACGTTCTGGAATCTAGCAAATTCAATATTGAGGTCAAGGATGAAGCAACGGTAGATGTCCTGTGTGGGATATGTATATTTGTCATTGCCGTATGAGCGGTGATGCAATAAAGCATATTCGGCGTGGGCTTCTGCGTTGCTCGTTCAACCTCAATGGGCAATGCTAGAGCCTCAGAACGTGGGACGAGTAACAAGTACAGACTCCCGCGCTTCTTTTTTATGCCCATGATAGAACCATTAACCAACCCCCGCCACTACAGGGAGCCAGTGGCAACTTAAACCTTATAAAAAACTATGGCAAGATTTCTGATTACCACTAAGCGGATGTGCAACAATAACGGCATCCGTATTGAGCCTGGCATGACTGTCGAGGTCGTTACCCAATCTATGAGCAATCCAGTCCTTTCCAATGGTGGACAACCCGTTGTGGACGCATTTATGCGCATTTACGGCATCGACATCCGTCGTGCGGGCATCCTCAACATGAATTACCTCAACGTCGAACGAATCAACTAAAAAACAAGTATTATGAATGTTGATCACGAATTACTTCATGTCGCAAAAGAAGTGGTAGAACAGCTTGACAGACAAGCAGATAATCTACTGCCAAAAGAAATTGTCGATGTCGTTAAGACTCACAGCAAATTAGCTGTAGCATCCTCTTGGATTCCTATTCCTGGTGCAGACCTCGCAGCAGGTGCCGCAAGCATCTGGGGAATGTACATACGCATCAACAATAAGATTAATCTTCCATTTGCTGAAAATATCATCAAGTCTATTGGCTCTGGCGTTGCAACCAATCTTGCTGGGTATATTGCCGTTTCGGGTGTAGCCAGCGCATTGAAATTCATTCCACTCATCGGCTCTATTGGGGGCGCAGTGGTGATGAGTGCCGCACAATATGCTTTGACTTTGGCATCAGGATATGTTTATCTGAAAGCATTATCCTTTGCTGCCGGTCGCAGTGGTGGCACAAGTATCTCAGGATCTGACCTCAAGGCGGCTATTGATCAAGTGCTTGGTGATAAAGGTTTCATAAAGCGCTTTATTGAACAAGCAAAGAAAGATTACTAGTTTAATCTTTTATCATGTATTATCAGTTTTGTCTCTCCAAGAAATCATTCTAAGAGGGGCTGAAGAAATAACTTAAATTATAAACATCTTTAAAATCGTTAAAATTATGGCAATTTGTCCAAAATGTGGTTCGACTAATATAGGAACATCCGCAGCTCATAAGTTAAAGAAAGGACTGACATATGCAGCTGATTTCGCTTTGGGTTATTATGGTGGAGATTTGGCTGTAGATATCATGTCAGAAACTGGCGGTGTTTCCGACAACGTGAGTATTAAAAAGGAGTATAAGTGTAGAAATTGTGGATATATTTGGAAAGGCGAAGGTGTGAGCCGTATACCAGATTATGTTTTACAACAACAAAAGGATAAACTTGAAGCTATGAATAAGGCGAATGCTAGCTCGAGTCTAAAATGGGGGGTAATCTATGGTCTTGTAACAGTTTTCTGCGCTTTTTATTGTATCGTACATGATTTAACAACAACGACTATGGAGGATGTTTGGCTTTTGGGCAATACCGAAGTAGCTCATGTTGACTGGTGGTGGTTATTACTATTTATAGTTGGTATTTGTACCGCTGTTTGCACGTATTCAAAAATAAATGACTATAACTTACATAACACATCGGCCAAAGAGTTAAATCAAATGTCGGTTTCAGAGTTCCGAACTTCAAGGTATGTGGTTAAGCTTTAATATTTAATCATTAGTGTCCATTAAAAAATCGCAATAATCATTATACGTTTATGATACATCATTTGAAATGTAATGTGCCGCTTGATGAGATTTGGCGGCAGTGGATAAACGATCAGCTTCATCAACAAGTTGAAGAATTGGAAGAACTCGATAAAGCATCAGTCCAGAACGCACGACTCAAGGTGCCGACTTTCATCGCGAGGTTGAGGTCGATGATGGCACAAAAGCTGCGCCACGAGGCAGTCAGCTATACGTTAGATAATGGCCAACACATCGAGTTGAGTCACTATCTTCATAAGGTATTTGACGAACATCAGGTGAAGATGCGGGAACTGGCAGAGAACTGTCTGAATGTCTTTAACCGCATTTACCCGGAATTGATTGACCGCTCATTGCAGATTGTTGATGATGAGGGCAATGAAGTTCAGTCTATAGCGGAGGTTATCAACGATTACAGGGGAGCGGTAACTGATGAACCTGTCCTTGTGGATGCCGATAAGGTGGCCGCGGCTTACAGCCCGATTGCCGATGAGCGGGAGCGGGCCAGGGTCATGCTGGAAGACTACAAGATCCTGTCGGCCTACCTCGACTGGGAATTCGGTCTTTCGACTTGCCCGCTACCAGATGATTTGCAAGATCGCTTCGGTGAGCTGAGGAGTCAGATTGATGCCGCCATTGATGGGGACTCATTGCATCAATGCACCTGTCAGTTGGCCGAGGCCATATCCATCTACCTGGCGTTTGAGACTCCCGTGATTATCATGCACCTGCGCAGATATGGTTATCTGACCTGGTTCCATGCATTGACGGATGCCAACCTGGAATTCATGCGCCTCACCGATAAAGAAGAGTTTGAATTCAAGAATCCCGTCAACCCCAACCAAGTGAGGACCATAAGTTACACCGCCGATGAAATCACTGACGGGGAGTACAAAACGGCAAAAAAGGAAATCCAGGAATTGCGTGTCGGCATGATGGACGGCGAGTTGCCCAACCCCGAGCTGGACAAGTTGTGGGACATCCTTCATCAACGCCACCATCTGCACGATGTGGCTGATGGCTACTGGTGCACCATGCTCATGACTGTGGTCAACTTGTGCAAAATCGACGAGTACAAACTTGAAGGTGAGGTCAGCAGCTGTTTTATGGGCGACAGGATCACTAATGATGCGACCTGCCCGCTTTATATTATCGTGCCAACTCAAAATGACCGTCCGGCCTTCACACTGATTTCATCAATTGAAGACACCGGGAATCTGACTTTGAGCATTGATGTCTTTGATGCCCAGCGGTTAATTCAAGATCAGTTGGATAATGTCGTGGATTACCTGCGGGATACTCTGAAAATTGACATTGAGTCTGATGGTGAATGGACGATTGAGGAGAATGCAGACCTTGAAGCATTTTTGACCGACTTCGACGCTATGCGCAAGCGCGGAGCCTGGAACAAATACAAGAAATGGAGGAAATAACGCGATATAGTTCCACGTGTTAATGAATTGCAATCTGGTGGTATGCATACCTAAAACGCGATGAAAAATTTCTTCCTATAATTTGCGGTACCTTGTAAACAATCGGGGTACCGCATTTTTTCACTTTATTCGTCACCAATGAGGCCAAGTTCGTGGAGGCAACCCTCACGGTTGAGCAGAAAACCATATAGGTCTCGATAGACACTACAGTTGCAATACTGCGTAGGAACCAATTTCCCATCTTTAATCTCATGAATGGAAGCGTTAGGATAGGATAGAATGACGGGAGAGTGGGTGGCAATGATAATTTGGGCGCCTTTCTTGACCACATCTTTAATCCATAACAAGAACAGCAACTGGTTCTGGAAAGATAATGCTGCTTCAGGTTCGTCAAAGATGTAAATGCCTTTACCGTTCAATCGATGTTCCAGCAGTGCCATAAAGCCCTCACCATGGGAGAATTCGTGGAAATTAAGATAGTCATAGTACATGTTTAAACCACGGCGATTGATTTCGGTGATGACATTGTAGTAACTCTCTGCCCTGAAGAAATAGGTATCATTATAACTCAGACTGGCTTGCGAGGCAATTAGCGCCTCGTGAAGCGCCGAGTGGGTCTCTTCGGTATGGAAGTTGAAATGACGGGAGCCACCTTCAGGATTGATCCGCAGCAAGACGGCGATTGCTTCAAGTAACGTCGATTTTCCAGATCCGTTACCTCCAATGATATAAGTAACAGACTTCTCAAATCGAAATTCGGTGAAATCCCTAATCACAGGAATAGAAAACGGATATACGTTCGTGTCCCATTCACCTTCTCGTCTCCTGATTTTTCTCAAATAGATATTCTCTTTCATGACCATCGATTGACAATTATGCCGCAAAGGTAGCATAGCCTAATGTCATATTCTGGCACACAAAAGCAAAACTCACTTAACAGCCCTTGAGCAGCTGACTTTCCCTAGAAAAGGTTGACAGATTTGAGAGCGATTAATTAAGTCGGTTTACACTAATTCTATGGTTCGCCTAAACTGGGTTTATAGCTAAACCTTATATGATGGGGTCTGGGCAGTAGTCCTTGCGCTTACAGGTTTTGCAGTGTTTGCCGATCCAAACGTCATCGAACTGCTTCATGGCCTGCTCGACGATTTGTGAGTCATCTGTAAGGATGCCTGCTTCGAAGTTACGCTTATCGCTGCTCTTCATGCCAATGCCTGCCCCCGTGAGGTTAGCACTGCCGATATACACCTCCTCACAGTCAAAGACCAGCATTTTAAAGTGTACTCGGGGGCACAGCACCCGTTCCAACCGATCATACAGCACGGGATACCTGTCAAAGTCCTCACGGAAGTTCGGCCCAGGCTCCTTAGCATGAATCAGCCTCACCTCCACACCCCGCCTAATCAATAACGCAATCAGCGACAGGAAAGGTTTTTTCTTTTTGCCCACATCCACATATAGGTCCTTAATGTCGGCCGTCCCAATCCACAACGAGCGCTTCACAGACTGCACCCGACCAAGCACCTCTCCATAATGTTCACTATTTGAAATGAATTTAAGCATAGGTTCTTATTCGAAGCAAAGGTATCACTTTTCACGATAATTCAAACAAAAACGCAGAAAAATAACCTGAAACGTGGGGATAATTATTTACGGTGTGCCTATTCCATGATACCCGTTCACTGTTGTCGATTTTCAGCATCGACGGCAAGATTTCATGTAGAAAGACTCAGGGAAAATGTTTAATTTTGTGCCATCAAAACTGTAACAGTATGCTCCGTTTTTTTACAAAAATAGAAATGTCATGAAACGATTGATTATCATCTTCCTCACGTTGCTCATAACAGGTGTTGCATCTTACGCTGAAGACACTTATGAGGTGGAGTATATCTTAGAGCGGCAGGAAATGCCAAAGGGCAGCAAGTGCCTTGACCGTTATGATAATGTTAAGGAGGTCAAATATGTCCTGGTTCCAATCAAATTGGAGAAAGGAACGTATGAAGCCACTATCAAACGGATTGACAGCAATCTATATGAGCTTAAATTTGGGTACGACGACGTGATATACATTGAGACCCGCTATTGCTACAAATATACAAGCTATGGCGATAAAGCTATCTTGATAGTTAACGACCGATACAGCTACAAGAAAGCAAAGGTAGTTTTCATGTAAAGTGTGAATTCCGATGATACCCATTCACTCAGTTTAGGTGAAAATCGCCTCATGTTGTTACAGAATGTATCAACGACAGAAACCCGATTTTTGTGCGTAAACAAGCCAAATGTCGTTTTTTTAGATAGATATGGCCGGTTTACACACATTTTTTTTGCCATTTCCAGTGTTCTCATTCTTTCGGTGCCTTATTCTCACTCCACGAACAGGTCGTTCATGGTGACGCTTTTCTGGACCACACCGCTGTGCTTGCCGTGGGCGACTCCATAGGTCGTGACCATGGTCAGATGAACGGTCTGCTTGCGGGTTAGTGTTTGCTTGAGCGCTTCAACACGTCGGCGCAGCCTGAGTTCTTCGTCCTTGTCTATCATGTAAACGTCTCCGGCAAACTTCATCTCGCACAGGTTGACCACATTGTCGTTTCTCACAATCAGCAGGTCAATCTGTGATCCGTCATTATTGTCGTCGCCCTGCACCGCCCATGCCGATTGCTTGGAAATAACGCCCTGTATGCCGAGCGCCGATTTTATCTGCTGGATATGGTTCAGGCACACGTCCTCAAAGGCAAATCCCCGCCAGCTGACGATGGCCTGTGAGGAGATGTTGTTGGTCCAAAAATCGGTGTCGATGATGTCATGCCCCATAACAAAGTGGATATAAAAACGGCAGAACGGATCGGTGAGCATGTGATGCTCCTCTCGCTTGCTCTTGCCATAGGGGACGTACTGGCGTGTAAATTCGCTAGCCGCCAACGCCTTGAGCAAGTCAGTCAGTCCACCGCCCAAGTCGATTTTAGATCTTTCAGAAATCTGCTGCCTGGTGAAACCAGCCCGACGGCGGCTCAATGCGATGATAATCTTCTTGATGTCATCTGGGTTGCCGAAGACCGACGATAGCAGCCGGTCAAACTCATCAGCAAGGCGGGCACCCTGTGAGAAAAACAGCTTGTCTATGTTTTGTGGCAGACTTAATCCCGGCTCAAAATAGTCCATGTAATAGGGGATCCCCCCAAAAATCATATAACTCTGCACGATGTCATAGTCCGACATGCTGATACCCCTGTCCTCGTAGAATGCCTTGCAGTCGGCCAGAGAGAACGGTGTGAGCTTTATCTCCCTTGTCACGCGACCATAGAGCCCGCCATGGTTGTTGATGAGCTTGTCAAGTATCCATGATGTGGCGCTACCGCACACGACCAGCATCAGGTTGTCCCGACTGCAGGCCCATGAGTTCCAGAATCCCTCAAAGGCCGAGATGAAATTGGACCGTGGAGTGTCCATCCATGGCAGCTCATCAAGGAACACGACCTGGCGGGTGCCGTCGTCCTTCTGTTGAAGGAGCTTTTCGAGCATGAAGAACGCCTCGAACCACGATTTGGGGCAGTGGCTTGGCGGCATACCTTGAATCTGCAACGAGAAATAGAACTGCTGCAGCTGCTCCTTCATCAGGTTTCGTTTGCCATGGTCGCCAATGGGAGAAAGGCCGGCATGGTGAAATGTGATCCTGTCCTTGAAGGCCTCGTTCACAAGGAATGTCTTACCGACCCTTCTGCGCCCATATATAACCACGAACTGGGCTTGATTGCGGTTGTATATCTCATGTAACTCCGCAATTTCTTTGTTTCTTCCGATGATTTTAGCCATAATATCAATTTTATTTCTCCGCAAATGTACAAAAATATCATTTCGCGGAGAAATAAAACGGTGATTTTTTGTTTTAGTATGACAATTTAGCACAAAAACGGACTGATGGCTGCATATTCCTGGGCACCCATTCACTTAATCGCAGAATCTCACTCTACGCACAGATCGTTCATGGTGACTTGGCTTTGGATGTCGTCGGAATAGCCTCCGGGCTGGATGCCATAGGTGGTGATCATCGTCAGGTGTATGGCCTTCGATGTGACGCTTATTATGCCGTTTTTCTTTTGGTCATTTCAAGGATAATGTGTACTTTTGCGCCAAACTCCCGAAAGGAAATGCGTCAAACTCCCGAAACAAGATACACCAAACTCCCGAACGAACAAATAAAACTTCATGTATATGGCTGATTACAAGGCAAGAATAGTAGATGCTCTGCTGGAGCGTAAATTAAAAGGCAAGGGTGCCGTACTGGTGGAAGGTGCCAAGTGGTGCGGAAAGACTACCACCGCTATGCGTAAAGCAAACAGTGTGCTCAAATTGGGTAATACTGGCGTGCTGCGTTCCAGCAGGCAACTTGCAGAGATGAACCCGTCACTGCTGCTGAAAGGAGACACACCTCGGCTGATCGATGAATGGCAGACGATACCGGCGCTGTGGGACAGTGTGCGGTCAGAGGTTGACGAACGCTCCGAACTGGGTCAGTTTATACTGACAGGTTCTGCTGTGCCAGTAAATGAGAATGAGATAGAGCATACAGGGACGGGGCGTATCACCAGGCTATTGATGCGTCCAATGAGCCTCTATGAGTCCGGAGAGTCGTCTGGCGAGATCAGCCTGGGCGACCTATTTGATGCGCCAAAGGAGATTTTTGCGGAGAATAAGATAGATATTGAGCAATTAGCCTACTTGACCTGTCGCGGTGGTTGGCCCCAGGCATCGCTGATGGAAGGTGACATTGCCCTGGATCAGGCATTGGACTATTACGACGCTGTGGTGCATTACGACATACAACGTGCTGACGGTGTGGATCGTGATCCAGAGCGCGTGAAACTGCTGATGAGGTCTTACGCGAGGCACCAGGGCGCGGCGGTGAACTACAGCGTCATCTGCGCCGACATGAGGGATAACGACAATGCCACTTTAAATGATGACACGGTGGCCTCCTACGTGAAGGCTTTGAAAAGGATCTTTGTCATTGAGGACATGAGGGCATGGAATCCCAACCTGCGCAGCAAGACGGCGATAAGGACGAGCGACACAAGGTATTTCACTGATCCCTCAATCGGTGTCGCTTCATTGGGTATCGGACCGGCAGATTTCCTGAATGACCTGAACACATTTGGCCTTTTCTTTGAGGCCCTGGCTGTGCGTGACCTTCGCGTGTTTGCTGATGTGCTTGACGGCGGCCTGTATCATTACAGGGACAGGAATGGACTGGAGTGTGATGCCGTCTTGCACCGCCGGAACGGAACATACGGCCTGATTGAGATCAAGTTGGGGGGAGACACGTTGATTGAGGAAGGCGCTACCAACTTGAAGTCACTCGCGGCGAAGATAGACACTACAAAAATGAAAGACCCATCATTCCTCATGGTGCTGACCGGTACAGGCGCATATGCATACAGACGGAAGGACGGTGTATATGTGGTCCCAATCGGATGTTTAAGGAACTGAGACGAAAAAAGAAGGCGAGACCGGCACCTCTTCGGTGTCAGCCTCGTTCGCTTCTTTTCCAGACTCGCTGTCGGTTTGATTATGCCGTCTTGAGGGCACGGTCTCCCCGACAGGTGATAACGCCTGGTGATGGCGGTACTGGGGACTCTTCGTCTCCCAGTCCATACCATCGGGTTAATATTGTTGTCGCCCCTCTCAGCCGCCAGGCTATTGATGTGTTGCCAGCGGTTCTCTCTCGGGGGCGTATTATTGTCTCTATATTAATAAGGTTTCTTGGTACTTCTCAGACGGCCTTTTTCTCCTTGCACCGTGGGTTCAGCCGGTATGATATCGACTGTCCCCCTTGTCCTACCCGTTGTCCCCCATGTCCCCCTGTGACAATCAATCTGTTAGCTTGTTTTTGGACAAGACACAAAAAAGGGGGACAGCCGGTCTTGTCCCCGTGACTGTCCCCCTTTAAAATCACTTACCTTGCTGCTCTCGCATCCATTTGCGGATGGCTCTGCTAACCATTTTCTTGCTAGCTTCACCAGGTGGCAGACCAAACTTTTTTACGACGGTGCCATAACCGATTTCATCGGATAGATCGTAGTATTTGGCCATTTCGATTACCGTGGACTTTGAGAGGCTGCCACTGTAATTTTCCTCGTCGGGTTGACGCGATGAAGGCTGTGTGCCTTGATTCACAGTTGGAGAGTCGACGGTCTCAGCTTGGTTGTTGAGCTCACGCTGCACCTTTTGGATGTCACCAAACTTGTGCAGGAATCGCTCCATGCAGTAGTTGGCCAGGTACATAGTCAGGTCAACGACCTTGCGGCGCGTTTGGAGCATGTCAGGACCAGGACAGCCGAACAACATATGGATGACCATGGCTAGATGATGCCCAATGGCAGCCATACGCCCACGAGCACCGATACGAGGATCGTCGATATTGCCATTTGCCTTTGCCCACTGATCGTCTTCAATCCAGGTCTTCAGGGCAGTGTTCACGTAACCAAGATCAATGATACTCTCCTCTGCCGGGAGATCGAAACCGCTTGATTCATCATGGTCATAGCAGTAAGTCTTGTTCCAGAGATCAATCTGGTCTCTGATCGCTTCGAGTTCCTCACTGTCCTCAATGACCAAGGCTTCAAGATATCGGCCGCTGTCAGGAATTGCGATCCAACAGATGCGGGACGCGGTACCGCCTTCAAGTTCCTTTGAGATGAACTTCTCAGTGTCACCAGGGGTTCCCGTCATGATGTAGTTCATAAACACCTTAAACAGTCCTTGAGCGTCCTTACTCCTGTTGCCACGATAAGCCTCACCATTGTCAAACGCCTTGCGGTAGTACTCGGCGGTAAGACCGTTCTGCTTCCTCATGTTGTTCACCGCTGCAAGAACCTCGCTGCTGACCATGAGGACGTGGACACCGCCATTCTTCGACATAATGTCAATGAACTTCGACTCGGTAGCCGAGATGCCAGCCCATTGGATAATCTTACCCTCACCCGTGGACAAGAACTTCTCCTTATCGCGATCAAACAATCGTTTGAACAGGGCGTTCAGTGCGGTCATGAACTTCTCTTTGCCGGCACCCCAGTTGCCCTCGACGAGCACCTGCAGGTTTGGGGCGTGGACTTTACCGTCCAGATACTTGGCTCGCACTTTAGAGAAACACAGCGCGGCAAACGCACAGAGCAGCGTGACTGTCATCGCCACCTCGTAGCCAGCAGGGCTACGTTCAACAACGAACTGGAGCATCGGGGGAAGTTCGGGCATCGGACCAAACTCATCCAGGAACCATTCGCTCCACTCTTTGCGTGTGGGTGCCGCCGTTTCCTCAGGTTGTTCGTCGTCCTCTTCGCCGCACTCGTCTTCTGGTACATCTTCATAGGGTACATCCTCTACTTCGGATCTCCAGTGCAGCCCCAATTTTTCTTCAACCGCGTCAATCATAGGCGCAATACGCTTAGTGATGAATTTTTTAATTCTCTTGCGACTGAAGAAAGTACCAACTGCCAGCATAATGGTAGCCAAAGTCACCAAAATGATTGTGACCTCTTTGCCATGTCCGCTGATACACATTTTACCCAGCCTCAATAAAAACCGATTAGGCATTTTATTCAGGATCTCAGATATGGCCTCCATTTGTTCGACAGTATCACACCTTATGATAATGTCCCCTTTTTTAGCATAAAGTTGATCGTTTGCCATAGCGTCTCAGTTTAAAGCAGGCCATTACAGTTAATAAACTCGACAGTTTCTTTTTACGTAAGGACGGCGAAACCTCACCGCCCGTGGTGGCAAGACTCATGGCCTCCCAACCACGCATCAAATTGATGCTGTTCATATTAGTTGTTTTTAAATACATAGGCAATTACTCCAGCCAGCCCAGTACCAGCAGCGATGCCGACTAACCACTTCCACTTCCTGCTCGTAGATTTGGGTTCGACGGTCTCAGTCTCCACGCACGCATCGGTAACCTGAAGCGTGCTTGAGGGCACTGAGTTCGTTACCTCCTGTTCGCTAAGTGACATGTGAAGGTTCTCCAGCGCTTCGCGATTGCTCGTGCTGATACAGTCCACCAAACTTGTCTGAGTAAAGATCCTGCAGTCGACGGTGCGTGATTGTCCCAGGGGACCATCACAAGAGATGTAACGAAGGTTACAGTCACCGAACTGCGTCAATCGGTAACTCTGGCCATCCACATACTGGTGGTTGCGGATGATAACAGATATTGTTTTACTTCTCTTCCTTTTATTGCACATAGTCGTTATTATTAGAGTTTTTAACATTAGCACACAGGGACTTTCCCAGTGTGGAGTTGACAAAACTGCCAGCGACTTTTTTAATTATTTTAATCATAATCTAAATTTTTAAAAGCCCCTCGCCATCAGACGGCTGCCCAGCAACGAGGGGCGTGCTTAATAATGGTTGTTATAACTTGTTGCGATTGTACATTTCGTCAAGGATGCCGTGGATGACCTGCTCGCGGGTTTGAGACTCGGTCTTCTCGGCGTTGTTGATGCGCTCGCTGTCCTGTGCAGACATGCCGGCAAACATATTGATTACCTTGTCTGCGGCATCGATGCGCTTATCCCCGTCGTCCTCGTGGATCTTCTTGGCCGTCCAGTGCCAGATAAAGGTGCCTTTGAGGACCTTGTTCTTGATGGGCGCGTCCTTCTCGATGCCGAAACCCTCGCATACGCCGTCGAAGACCATCTGATAGAGTTCGATATCCTCGGCGTCCCCATCGTTGAAGACGCTGGGCAACTTACCCGCCAAGAGGGCTTGAACGTCCACTTTCTTCACCTCCTTGCCCTTGGTGGCAAAGCCTGCAGCCTTAGGGGTGAGGCCACGGTCGATTTTGCTGGCGTAGGCGGCGATAATCTTGTTGGCCTTCTCGGTGTCCAGGAAGTCGCGAGCGAAATCCTTGGTCTTGGTGGGCACATTGTCGATGTTGATGTGGCGATACTGGTCCTTGAACACCTTGGGATCGGTGATGTGGCGATAAGCGAACGTATACTCGAAGGGCTTCTCTTTTTTGGCATCGCCCTTGCCCTTGGACTTGCGCTTCTCCTCCTTAATGCGCTCTACCTCGGCAAGCCATGCCCAGAACCTGGTGTTGCCCTCCATGATCACCAGCTTGCCAAAGGTTTCCTCGCGATTCTTAACCACTTCACCCGTGATGGGATTGACAAGTACGTAACCGGCATCGAAGGCGGCAGTCGCATCGACGAAGAGGGCGTTTACGAGCATACCATGCTTAAGGCATGACCTCTGTTTGGCCTTGATCTGCCTGGAATCCTTGCGATTCGACTTGATGACGAGAACCTTACCCAAAGTTTTCTTCTTCAAGGTGTGAATCACACGCTCCTTCATCAGCGGCTTCTGCTCTTGCTCCCCAAGATTGGAGCTGGAATCCAGTTCCTCATCTGCAGGTACGCCGCCAGCTTCAACCAGGTCTTCTACTTCACCCTCACACGCGGGTACATTGTTTACACTTGTAGCTGCGTTAGCAGTTACCTCCTCATTCAAGTCCTGAGCCTCTACATCGTTTTCGGACAAGCCGAAATGTTTAGAAATTATGTTCTCCATAATGTTAATAATTGAATTATTTGATTTGTTTCTTTGAGTTCTTATTAATCTGCCACCGGCTGCCAACCTCGGCAAGTTGGAGAACCACGAGTTCCGGATCGAACAACAGGGTTTTGGCGCTACGAATAATCGCCGGCTTACGGATGTCTCCTCTGGAAACTATCCGGCACGCCGTAGGCACAGAGCACTTCAAAAAGGCTGAGAGTTCTTTGTAGCCCCTCAAGAGTACCTTGGCACTAGTTGACGAGCTCTGACTTTCGCGTACATTATTAGAAGTCGCGGTTTCAGTTGCTTCCTGGATTAACAAGACGAGCTGTTCCCCGGTCATATCAACCAATCTGGTTTTTAGTAATGTTTCTGTCATATTGTTCGTTTGTTTCTGTTTTACGGGGGCAAATTTAGACCTATTTCGTAATGCCACAAAATATTAGTAATCAATTAGTTATTACTAATTATTACTAATTATTACTAATAAAAACTTAACGCTTTTTAACAGAGATCCCCTCTATAAACCGAGATTTAGCAGATCAAGAAGCTAGGCTATTTCTCAAAAAAGAGTGCTTCGTTCCACATTTCTATCTCAAGTGCCGGTACAGTGACTCTATTTGATTTTAAGAGAACGTATGGGCTGTGAGTCTGCTTGACAATTGAAGAGATGCACGTTAGTGTGTAGTTCAACTTTCTGCCATAGCCGTACCATGAGCAAAAAAACATTTTAATCGTTGGTGTATGACATTGATATGGAGATGGTCAAGGGATTGTATTTGGAATGAGAGAAGCAGTGGGTAATCACACAAAAAAAGCGAGGTGCCAGCCTCGCTTCATAATGTATAGTGTACTCTCTTTACGGCTTAATGAAGTTCATGTCTCATCTTGATGAAATCCAACTTTGTTATATTTGGATTTTGTTGTTTGGCTGCTTCATAATCCTCTGTGAATGATGTTACTCTATTAAATGCATTTTCAATTCTTGACTCATTGGATCTCATTGCACTTTGAAATAACTTCTTAAATTCCTCTCTGCTTCGCCCTTTTAAGAAAGGCCAAAAGAGGCACCACTCTTCTAATTCTCCATTATCAATCTGCCCTTTGTTAAAGTAGATGCTTCCCCTGGATATTTCTTTACCATCGACCACGATCTGATTATTGGCTGTGAATCTGGTTAGTCTTCCAAACATGAGAGTAACTATATTTGCATTTCTGCTGCCTTCTTTATTTGCAATGTTGTATTTAAGATGCACCAAGGTGTTGTCAGGAATTGGGTCATCACACAAGCAGCATACATAGGCATCCTTGTTTTCAGCATCGATATATCCACGATAGATAAGATAGTCGATGAACATGCTTACGTAGCCTTTTTTATCGCTACTACATTGTTTATCTGCTTCTCTATTAAGCCCGTCAAATGGATTGTCGGTCATCTTGCTGTTTGAATCTTGTTTTGATTCCAATTCTGATGCACTGACATTCTCAGTTGGAACATTGCATATGGTTTCATCATGGCCCTGATTATTGTTTTCAAATGCTAATATCCTCCAAAAATCTTGAAATGATTTGTTATTAGGATATAGCTTGTCTAATTCGAACAATGCTTTATCGCAGTAACTTTTGTATGGCTCTTGGGTGAAAATCGTATCAAAGCGTCTTATGTCTTCATAATGCAAACTCTGTCTGTGTTTTTTATAAAAATAGGCTAAGTAACCAAGCATTACGGGGCTATTATTGATATACAGTTCTAAGATTTGAAGATCTATTGGAGTCGAAGATTCATTTAAAAACTTTGTAGAATTCGTCGTCTTGAATTGAAATGCTGATGCGAATCTTGGTAAGATTATAGTTCCATATTTTGAAGTCATTTCTAGTTCTTGATCGGTATTACTACTGAACATTAGGGAAATCATATATATTATTGTAATAATAGGATATATATTATCCAAAAATGATGCTATGTCGTTATTAATTACTGATTTGAACAGATTCAAATCTGAAGTATGAATTGCATCTATAATTGACGAGTATTGCATAAGATTAATTTCACCAGCTGTTTTAAAAGGCAGAAACATATTCTTTATTACAACTGCGGGAAACTTTTTTAAAAAATTGAAGATTTCTTCAATTGTATGGCTAGATTGGATAAAATCATTTTCATTATCATCTGATACAAGAACTGGCTTAACAACATATTTGGGCTCATCATCAAAAAAAAGCAAATAGATGATAAGCAAGATTACACGAGAATATATAACACAATAATAAGATTTCTCAGCTAGTGTTTCAAAATAGCTATCAAACTCTTCATTACTTAAGCCTCTCGTTTGTTTTATAGTTAAAAAAGCATCTTTGTAATTATCATAAAAAATGTCTTTTGTTCTGGGAAAAGAAGATAATTGATATTCTTTTATTATGTCAAAGGGAATGGAGTCAACATCAACATTCTGGCATTGAGCTAAAATGTCTTCACATAGTTTTATTGTGCTTCTTATCTTCTCCTTGATATCATAGTCTCTAGCTGTGTTGGGATCAGAATGTCGAATTTTTAAAATGTGATTTAGCACCGTTAGTATAAAATCAATATGAAGTAGAAAATTAACATAATATATAGTATCAAGGGGTGCCTCTAGGGTTTGGTATTTGTCGCGCTTTATTATGTCTTCAATGTCAGATTTATTTATGAACTTTTCTTCTTGCTCAAGTATCTCACAAAATGATAAAATAATAGTGTCGATTAGTTCTTTCAAATCTTGGCCTGTTTTATTGTATAACCACGCCGCATATGAGATGAATGCTTTATCGAGTTCTAATACTCCAACAGAAATCAAGTCGAGTTTGCGGCGACGTTTTTCTTCTTTTTTGATTTCAGCCTCTAATTGCTGATATTCTTCACGAATTGCCATAGCGGATGCCGGTTTTATTTGGTTATAGCTATCTATTTTAGATTGTCCAGTGAATTATGCAGAATCTTACGTTGAGCAAAGGTAAGAAATTCTTGACAAAAATGGGTGGTTTCAAAGTAGCATTGTGATATTTTTGTTGTTTAGTTGAGTGAAGCTATTGGCAGCTCTAAATTGTGCCAAAAATGAGAAAGGGGGGAATACAAAGGGGGAATAAACTGCTAGTAAAAATTATAAGTCGCTGATTTTCAGCGACTTATTTTTGATTTTGTGGAGCTGGAGGGGTTTGAACCCTCGTCCAAACGTGGAACTAATAAGGTTTCTACATGCTTAGTCCCGGCTTGGTTTTCGATTGACGGCAGGCCCGGGACGGCCAACCGGCAACTTATCCTCTAAATTTCGGACGCGGCCCGAGGCTTGCCTTGTCCTATCGCCGATATTCCTGCACCACCGGTTCGACGTGCCTCGGCGCCAGGGCCGTCGGGTGATGTCTCGTCACAGCCCCTTGGGCAGTGATAAAGCCGAACTTACTGTGCTTCGGTTAGGCAGCGAGAGCGTAGTTGTTTTCGCCATTTAATTGTGTCAATGACTGATATTTAAGAGCATAGCCATTATCGCTCTGCATGCTTGCTTACCACTTCTACACGCTGTCAAAGCCAGTCAGCCCCGATTTTGCATGTGTCCGTGTTAAACGGGCTGCAAAGGTACTACAATTTCCGTGCCAAACAATCATTTTGGCCGATTTTTTTTGAAAAAAAGATTATTCCTTCTTGGATTCCTTCCTGATACCTCCGTGATTATTCCACCGTAACAAGCTCGTGCCAATAGGGGGACTGCTCGGGGATGAAGTTGCCGCTGGCGAGGTAGTTGTAGATGCGCAGGCAGGCCCACGCGTCGATGGCGGCATAGCGCTGTTGGGCGTCGGTCAGTTGTGGCGCCTCCCAGTTGGTGAGTTGTTGCCCTTTGCTGATTTTTTGCTGGAAGAGGATGGCGTAGATCTTTTGAAGGCTCTGATCGGTGATTTTATATTGCTTCACGAGCTGCTGCAGTTCGACAAATCCTGCTGGATGGAAGTCGCTCACACGCGCCAGCTGGTGGAAGTCGTCGGTGGTCGATAGGCCCACTTTCATGCAAGTGCTGTCTTCAAGGAATTGCTGGAGTGGGGCAGGGATACCGGTCTTGTTCAGGCGGAAGAGGAATGCATCGGTCTCTGATGACAGCTGCAGCAGGGCGACGCTGTGGCGCTCGCCACGCTTGAAGCAAGGCCGCGTCTCGGTGTCAAACCCCACGATGGATGAGGTGCGCAGTGCATTGACGGCGCTCTTGACTTGGGACACCGCGTCAATAATGTGGATGCGCCCAGGAAATGTAACCCGGGGCATTTCGTTGATGGCATGCTTATCTATTGAAACAACGTGCATCGTGTTTACTGGCTTTCAGGTGTGCAAAGGTAATGATTATTTATCAGTGGTGCAAATAATTGTTTAAACTGACCAATAATCATGCTATTTCTTGTCACATGCGGCTGACTTGCTTAACGCCTTTCACATTGAGAATTTTTTTGGTCAGGTCGTCAAGCAACGCGATGTTACTCACGCTCACGGTGAGGTATCCCTCAAACATGCCCCCCTCGGCTTGCACCGAGATGCTGCGCAACAGGCAGTTGTCGGTCTTGTTGATGACCGACGTGATCGACGACACGATGCCCAGGTCGTCCTTGCCGAGCACATGCAGGGTGACGACAAACAGGCTGCCTGCCTTGCCCGTCCATCGTGTCTTGATGATGCGGTAGGGATAGCGCCCTTTCAGGTGCTTCAGGTTTTTGCAGTCAGCACGGTGAATCTTGATGGCGCCGTCGCTGGCAATGAAGCCCTCGACGCGGTCTCCAAAGATGGGGTTGCAGCACTTGGCCAACTTATAGTTCACTCCCTTGACGTTATCTCCGATGATGAGGATATCCTCGTTGGCGCTGCTGTGTGACTCACTCGTCGGTTGCAGCACAAACTCCTCGGCCGTGCCACGTGCGGCTGTGCCCTCGTTCTGCTTCTCGGTGATGGCTTCATACTGCTCGACCACGGTGTTCACGTCGATGATTTCCTCTTGGATGGCGGCAAAAAACTCGGTGGTCGTCTTGTAGCCCATCTTCTTAATCACTCGGGCCATCGTGGCGTCATCAAGCTCGATTTTGCGATTCTTGAACCGCCGCTGCAACGTTTCGCGCGCCAGCTGTGCCTGCCGCGCTTGGCGCTCGTTCACCGCGTTCTTGATCTTGTTGCGGGCGCGGCTCGTGACCACATAGTTGAGCCAGTCAAGGCGCGGTGTCTGTGTCGTCGAGGTGATGATTTCAACCGTGTCGCCGCTCTTGAGGCGGTAGTTGATTTTTTGGTTCTTGCCATCGACCTTGCCGCCCATGCAGGAACTTCCCACGCGCGAGTGGATGTGGTAAGCAAAATCCAGGATGGTGGCCCCTTGCGGCAGCCTGATCAGGTCCCCCTTGGGGGTGAACACAAACACCTCGTTGTTATACAGGTTAGTGTCCATGTTGCGCATCAGGCTCATCTGGCCCTCATGCCCGCTGGCCTCGAGCATTTCTCTCACCTCGTTCATCCAGCGGTCAACGTCGCCCTCGCTCTTGATACCCTTGTAGCGCCAGTGGGCGGCCACACCCAGCTCGGCCTTCTCGTCCATGCGCCGCGACCTGATTTGCACCTCAACCCATTTCCCGCCAGGGCCGCTCACGGTGATGTGCAGCGACTCATAGCCGTTGTTCTTGGGGATGGTGATCCAGTCCTTGAAGCGGGACGTATTAGCCGTGTAGATGTCGGTGACGATCGAGTAGGCGAGCCAGCAAGCCTTTTTCTCATCCTTCTCGTTAGTGTCCAGGATGATGCGTATGGCAAACAGGTCATAGATGCCGTCAAGGTCCACGCCCTGCTTTTTCATCTTTTGCCAGATGCTGTTGATGGACTTGGTGCGGCTCTTTAGGGCAAATTTTAATCCCTCTTGTTCCAGCCGTTCCTCAATGGGCTTGACAAACTCCTTGATGTAGGCGTCACGCTCCTGCTTGGTTTCGTTCAGACGCGTAGAGATTTGTGAGAACACCTTGCGGTTGAGGTACTTGAGCGAGGTGTCCTCCAGCTCGGTCTTGATGGCATACAGACCCAGTTTGTGGGCCAGGGGAGCATACAGGTAGCGAGACTCCGAGGCGATGTCGTGGACAAATTTCTCGTTAGGATGATGGTTGATTGCGCGCATGAGCGTCAGTCGGTCCACCGTCATGATGAGGATCACGCGCACGTCCTCGGCAAACGTCAGCAGCAGTTTGTGGAAATTCTCGTTCTCGACAGCCGCCTGCTTTTTGTACAGCGGTGCCACATTCAGCAGCCCGTGGACAACACGAGCGATATCGTCGCCAAACAGATTCCTTACCTTCTCAACATTGAGATAATTGCCGCGGCACAGGTTGTAAATCAGCGTGGCGATGACCATGTTGCGGTCAGGAGCGATGCTGTCACACAGCACCATGGCGGTGCGCAGGTGGCGAATCACGGGGTTCAGCCCATACTGGTCGCGGCGAAAGATTCCCGCCTGGCTGATGCCTCGTTCAATCAGGTCATGCACGGTGTTGATGTCACTGCACGACAACTGGTCGCCAAGCCTGTCGTTCAATCCCTTGACAAGCTCCAGCACCTGTGTGCGCTCCTCGGCTGTGAAGTATTCTTGTGTCATTGCTATTGATGGGTCTCAATGTAAAAATCACGCAAATTTAACCTTTTTGTGTCAATTTACTTGCAGGAACGTTGGCAAAAATGTAACTTTGGGGAAAAATTCCAAATACTATACCGATATGTTAAACGATAACGACAAACAATTGATGGCCAGTAAGGGCATCACCGAGCCTGTCATTGAGGCTCAACTCAAGCGTTTTGAGACAGGTTTCCCCTGGCTCAAGTTAGAAGCAGCTGCTACCGTGGGCAACGGCATTACGCGCCTTGACCCCAAGCAGCAGACCCAGTGCATCAAACTCTGGAAGGACTTCCAGGGTGGGGGAGCGACAATCGAGAAATTCCAACCCGCCTCTGGAGCTGCCAGCCGCATGTTCAAGAACCTGTTCGCCTTCATCAACGAGGGCAAGTCGGCTCCCGAGACCGACTTTGAGCGCCAGTTCTTCGAGGGCATCACCCAGTTCGCTTTCTTCTCGCAGTTGAACAAGACCTGCGTGAACCTGTATCAGAACAACGTGAGCGAGCTCATCGAGGCGGGACGCTATGCCGATGTGCTCAAGGCCCTGCTCTTGCCCGAGGGGATGAATTATGGCGCCTTGCCCAAGGCGTTGCTCAAGTTCCACCGCGCAGCGGCCGGCACAGTCCACACCCCGCTCGAGGAGCATCTCGAGGAGGGCGCCCAGTATGCTGCCGACAGCCGTCGCCGTGTGGCCATCCACTTCACCGTCTCGCCCGAGCACCGCGCAGGATTTGAAAAACTTATCAAGGCCAAGGTGCCCCTCATGGAAAAGGTTTGGGGCGTGACCTATGACATCACCCTGAGCGAGCAGAAGGCCTCAACCGACACCATCGCCGTGAACATGGACAACACGCCTTACCGCGATGCCAAGGGCAACTTGTTGTTCCGTCCCGCTGGTCATGGCGCCTTGCTTGAGAACCTCAACGAGCGTGATGCCGATGTGGTGTTCATCAAGAATGTGGACAATGTGGTGCCCCTGCGCCTGCGCAGCGTCAGCACCCGTTTCAAGAAGATCATCGGTGGCTACCTCGTGATGGTACAGCGCCAGATAAAAAAATACCTCGAGATGCTCGATAAGGGTGACGTCAAGGCCAGCGACCTCAAGGCGATGCTGCGCTATGCGCGTCAAACGCTGTGCATCTCCGACAAGGCCACCGACGGCATGGACGATGCCGCCCTGGTTGCATGGCTGCGCAACAAGTTCAACCGCCCCATTCGCGTCTGTGGCGTCGTGCCCAACGAGGGTGAGCCGGGTGGAGGCCCTTATCTAGCCTATAATGCCGACGGCAGCGCCTCGCCCCAAATCCTTGAGTCGGCCCAAATCAATCCCGATGACCAGGCTGCCGTCGAGATGATGCGCAGCGGCACCCATTTCAACCCCGTGGACCTCGTGTGCTACATCAAGGACTACAAGGGCATCAAGTTTGACCTGCGCAAGTTTGTGGACCCCGAGACGGGCTTCATCAGCGTCAAGAGCAAGGACGGTGTCGACATCAAGGCCCTGGAGTTGCCCGGACTGTGGAATGGCTCGATGAGTGACTGGAACACCGTCTTTGTCGAGGTGCCCATCGACACTTTCAATCCCGTTAAGACGGTCAACGACCTGCTGCGTCGCTCTCACCAGTAAAAAAGTTTAGGCATCTTGTAGAGACGCAAAATTTTGCGTCTCCCCGAGCATGGACGCATAAATGATTTGATAGCAACTGATGAAGAAGATAATATTTGTTTTGCTGTTGGCGTTGACGGCTTTGGCCGTCAGCGCCCAGAGTTATAGTGTGAACCCGGACACCGTCTATACCGTCCACTCCATCAACCAGGAGCAGTTCAGGCACCTTGTGGCCGACTGGAGTTCCCATGACTGGAAGATGAACAGTCCGCGCCCCGTTGTCGTGGACTTCTACGCCGATTGGTGCCAGCCCTGCAGGCGTCTTGCCCCCATCTTGCGGCAGATTGCTCAGCACTACGAGGGCAAGGTCGATTTCTACAGCATCAATGTTGACCACAACAGCGACATCGCCAGCGCCTTTGAGATACGCAGCATCCCGTTCCTGCTCATCTGCCCCCTCGATGGCGAGCCCAAGTCGCTGGTCGGCCTCTATCCTCAACCCGAGCTCATTCGCATCATCAACCAGGCCCTCGGCTGGTAACATTACCCGCTGCCATTGTCCTGTATTGCACGGCAATTAAAAGGGGCTGATTTCCCGCCCTGTCGGGCGGGAAATTAAGCAAATTATAATACATAATTTGTTTTAATTTCTTGGCCGCAGGCCGATTAATAATTGAGTTATACGAGTTTTGTAACACCCTCCTCGGCGAGAATAGTTTAACAATAAAGCAATGAAACATCTCTTGTTGTTTCTGGCGCTCTTGCTGCCAGCCGTTGCCGCGGCCTATGATTTTGAGGCCGATGGCATCTATTACATGATCGACGGCGATGAAGTCGCGGTGACTAGCCGCACGTCTTTGGGTGGGTCATATAGCGGCGATGTGGTCATCCCTGCCACAGTTACCCATGCCGGAACAACTTACCCCGTCACTTCCATCAATGGCGACGCGTTCTACAAGTGCCCGGGCATGACCAGCATCACCATCCCCAATTCAGTGACCACCATTGGTTACGCGGCTTTCAACCGGTGCGATGGACTGACCAGCGTTCACATCACCGATCTGGAGGCCTGGTTCAGCATCACTTTCTCCAATTTTGATGCCAATCCCTTGTCCTATGCGGGTCATTTGGTTTTGAATGGTGAGGTCGTGACCGATTTGGTCGTGCCTGGCTCGGTGACGGCTATCCACGACTGGGCGTTTGAGGGTTGCACCGACTTGACCAGCGTTTCTATCCACGATGGCGTGACGGTCATCGGTAACAATGCATTCGTTAATTGCACGGGGCTGACACGCGTCGATATGGGCAATGCCATTACTTGGATTGGTGATGGCGCGTTCTCGGGCTGCATGGCCCTGACGGGCATCGACATCCCAAATTCTGTCACTTACGTTGGCTATGAGGCCTTTTGCGATTGTTATAGTCTGGTTTCGGTCACGATGGGCGACCATTTGGTGGAAATTGGCGATTTCGCCTTTGCTAACTGTGTGAGCCTCACAGGCGTCAACATCCCTAACTCGGTTGCTACCATTAGTCATGGTGCGTTCAACGGCTGCAGTGCCTTGACCCAACTGATCCTCCCCAATTCTGTCACCTTTATCGGTCCTTCGGCCTTCTGCGCTTGCAGCAGTCTGACGAGCGTCACCATCCCCAGTTCGCTCACGTCCCTCAGCGACGGCATTTTTAGCGGCTGCTCTGCGCTCGCCAACGTAACCATCCCCAGCACCATCACCACGATTGGCGAATGGGCTTTTGACGGGTGCAGCGCCATGACCGCGATCCATTGTTGGGCCATGGAGCCCCCAACGGCTTTCTCAACCACGTTTGTCGACTGCTATGGTGCCGTGCTCTTTGTCCATGCCGATGCCGTCGAGGCCTACCGGCAGGCCGATTGCTGGAAAGACTTTGCCATGATTCAAGCCATGCCACCCGCGGGCGATGTCGATGGTGACGGCAAGGTGAACATCGACGACGTGGCCATCTTGATCGACGCCCTTTTGACAGGCGACACCGATGCCATCAGCTTTGGAGCCGCTGACCTGAACGCCAATGACCGCCTCGATATCGATGACATCACCACCATCATCGACTTCCTCCTGGGCAGTTAACAGTCAACAGTGAATAGTTGATAGTGAATAGTTAACAGTTGGGCATCCGCATTCCCTGTCATCGGGAGCGCGGATGCCCCTGTAAGTGCAGTATTGTCCCGTAGTACGAGCCTTTGGCTCGTAACCCCACCATCTATCGCTTCTAGTCCCTCTAGACCCTCTAAAGCCTAAAGCCTAAAAAACCTTTTTGTCATTGCCCCAATCACCCCCTTGATTCTACCTTTGCACCAGAGGCTACAAATTTATATTTAACATTCGTTAAGAATCCCGCACGCCACTCCACACAACTGCGCAACAAAGACAGCCATTGACAATCAACGGGTTACAAAAACGCCCACCAAAACACCCCTCTGCCTTTTGACAACCCACCAACCCTCAGAAGCAGACTTCTCAGTTGTTTGAAAAAAGAGCGCGTCAACCCCATTAAATCCTTAGCGGCTTTGCGCCTTAGCGTGAGGCCAGGAAGCGGATGCCTCTCTAAGCTTTAACCACTAAACTCTAAACTGCTCGCGCAGCGAGCATATTAAAGTTGTTTTAGTTATTTCAATGTTATGCCTGTTGTTTGAAAAAACAGCGCGTCAGCCCTCAGAAGAATCAGATAAATCCGTAGTTTTTAAAAGTGTGCGGATGTCCTTTTTAGAGGGCAGGAAAAACTTTTTTTGAGCCAGATGATTGCCAATTCAAAAATTTGATGTAAATTTGCACCGCTTTTAGCGAAAAATTTTATTAATCAATTTATTTTTAACGATTTATGAACAAGTACGAAACCGTTT
>Ga0247611_10002546_pt1 | contig 29116 bp, 28 predicted proteins | sample 177DNAGHGhighgp2_FD_192422 | JGI IMG/M metagenome (GOLD analysis project Ga0247611, IMG submission 192422) | Sheep rumen microbial communities from Palmerston North, Manawatu-Wanganui, New Zealand - 1770 DNA GHGhigh gp2 | ecosystem: Host-associated > Mammals > Digestive system > Stomach > Rumen... | reverse complement strand
CTGCAGGAACGGCATCCGGAATCTGTGTGCCACAGAACATACAAAACTTTACGCCATCCTGATTTGACGCGCCGCAATTAGGACAAATAGACATATAATTCTCCCCTCCATAGATATATAAAAATAATACGCAAATTGTATTATACCTTAAAAATGGCAATAAATGGGCAGTTTACTGTCAAATAATGACTTCTGCTACCTGGAACTACACCGGTTTCCACCACCCGAGGTGGTACGCGCGGGGTATATAGACCCCATACAAGCTGCGTTTTCCCAATAAAAAACTGATCTCCTGCCGGGCAGGAGATCAGTCCGTTAATTATATAAACTGTTCTCTTTATGATTTTGATGCCGTATCCATGATGAATCTTCTGATGTTGCTAAGATTCGGGATCGTCTGGCATTCACCATCCTGTACAACAACAAGAGTGGGCGCCTGCATGATGTTGTACTTGTTGCTCATGTCCTTCTGCTCTTCAGCATCGATGATCTCATATTCAATTCCGGCTTCGGACAGGAACTGCTTTGCCATCTTGCAGTTGGGACATGTCTTCGTTGTAAAGAGCATGATCTTGTTGCCGGCACTCTCTTCCTGTGCATCAGAGTATGTTGTCTCCTTGTGTGCAACGGGACCTACGTGCTTTAAGACTGAAGTATCGATCCTGTAGAGCTTACGGTCCTTGAATTCCTGAGCCTTGCCGTCATTCCAGTTCTGAACGGGACGGTAGTAGCCTGTGATACGGCTGTATGTCTCTGTCTTTGCTCCGCAGACGGGGCAGGATTCAACCTGGCCTGCAAGGTAACCGTGTGCCTGGCAGATGGAATATGTAGGAGACAGTGTGTAGTAAGGAAGTGAGTAGTTCTCAGCGATCTTACGTACGAGCTGGGCAGCACTCTTCCAGTCAGGAAGCTTCTCACCGAGGAATGCATGGAATACTGTTCCTGATGTGTAAAGTGTCTGGAGCTGATCCTGGATATCAAGAGCATCATAGATATCGGAGGTGAATCCTACGGGAAGATGAGAGCTGTTGGTGTAGTAATAAACGCCGCTTGCATCATTTGCCGTGATGATATCCGGATAGTGCTTCTTATCGTGCTTTGCAAGTCTGTAAGATGTGGACTCTGCAGGAGTTGCCTCGAGATTGTAGAGGTCACCGTACTTCTCCTGATAGTCAGACAGACGCTCTCTCATGTGGTTCAGAACCTTCTTGGCAAATTCCTGAGTCTCAGCATGTGTGAGATCCTTCTTGAGCCAGTTAGCATTAAGTCCAACCTCATTCATACCAACGAGACCGATTGTCGAGAAGTGGTTATTGAATGTTCCGAGATAGTGCTTCGTATAAGGATAGAGACCAACTTCGAGAAGCTTTGTGATCGTCTCTCTCTTAACCTTGAGTGAACGGGCTGCGATGTCCATCATCTTGTCGAGACGCTTGAAGAAATCCTCCTCGTCCTTTGCAAGATATGCGATCCTCGGAAGGTTGATCGTAACAACACCGATGGAACCTGTTGACTCACCTGATCCGAAGAAACCGCCTGACTTCTTACGGAGCTCACGGAGATCGAGTCTCAAACGGCAGCACATTGAACGTACGTCTGAAGGCTCCATGTCGGAATTGATATAGTTGGAGAAATAAGGTGTTCCGTACTTGGATGTCATTTCGAAGAGAAGCTTGTTGTTCTCTGTCTCTGACCAGTCGAAATCCCTTGTGATGGAATATGTGGGGATAGGATACTGGAATCCTCTGCCGTTGGCATCACCCTCGATCATGATCTCGATGAATGCCTTGTTGACCATATCCATTTCCTTCTGGCAGTCCTTATACTTGAAGTCTGCTTCCTTACCGCCGATGATGCAGTTAAGCTCTGCAAGGTCGTTCGGAACTGTCCAGTCAAGAGTAATATTGGAGAACGGTGCCTGTGTACCCCAGCGGCTGGGAGTATTTACGCCGTAGATGAATGACTCGATGCACTTCTTAACCTGATCATAATCAAGATTGTCAGCCTTAACGAATGCTGCGAGATATGTATCGAAAGAGGAGAATGCCTGTGCGCCTGCCCACTCATTCTGCATGATGCCGAGGAAGTTTACCATCTGGTTGCAGAGTGTTGCAAGGTGCTTCGGAGGAGCAGATGTGATCTTGCCTGTGATGCCGCCCAAACCCTGCTGGATGAGCTGCTTCAGTGACCATCCTGCACAGTAACCTGTAAGCATGGACAGATCATGGATATGAATATCAGCGTGACGGTGAGCATCTGCTACTTCCTGATCATAGATCTCGGAGAGCCAGTAGTTAGCTGTTATTGCACCGGAGTTGCTGAGAATGAGACCGCCGACTGAATATGTAACGGTGGAATTCTCCTTAACACGCCAGTCATCGATCTTAACGTAGCTGTTTACGAGATCCTTGTAGTTGAGAGCAGCAGACTTCATTGCACGGATCTTCTCACGGTTCTTACGGTAGAGGATGTAAGCCTTTGCTACTTCCTCATAACCTGTTCTCTGGAGAACAGACTCTACGCTGTCCTGGATCTCCTCGACGGTGATCTTGCCGTCCTTGATCTTGGAAGAATAATCCGCTGTAACCTTCAAAGCCAGAAGATCGATAACATCATCGTTATACTCTACCTTTGTTGCATCGAAAGCCTTCTTGATCGCGTCTGAGATCTTGGAGATATTAAAATCTACAACTTTCTCGTCTCTCTTTACTACCTGATACATTCTCTCTTCGCCCTCCTGCTGTGTGTATTAGATTTTTATTAATTCTGTGTGTTGCTGCGTTCCGGCTAGCCTCTTATCTTTGCTGAAGGAACCTTCTTCCTTACGACTCTGAGGAGACTCTTCATCTTCTCCTCGCTTGGAGTGTGGTACTTTCCTTCTTCGATCAGCTCGCCTGAGTCTTCGAACTTCTGAAGAAAATATCTGTCAGTTCCTTCGATCAGGTCAGCGATCTTAGCCATGACCTCTTCGTTATGCACCTCGTCCATCACGGTCGTCCTGAACTCATAAGGTATCCCGGAGCTCTTCAGTATGGCTACGCTCTCCTTAAGCTTATCTACAGGAGGGTTTAAAAGTCCGCAGACTTTGCTGTAACCATCTATGTCATACTTGATGTCCATTGCAACATAATCCACAAGATGTTCATCAAGCAGCTCCCTGAGCCTGTCAGGAAATGAACCGTTAGTATCGAGCTTTACCAGATACCCAAGATCACGCACCTTCTTGATGAATTCCTTGATATCCGGCTGCACCAGAGGCTCTCCGCCCGTGATGGCAACTCCGTCCAGAAGTCCCTGTCTCTTCTTCAGGAATCTGAAGAGTTCTTCTTCATCTATCAGTTCCTCTCCGCTCATCCTGTCGGATAACACCAGAGAAGAGTTATGACAGTAAGGACATCTGAAGTTGCAACCCCAGGTGAATACGGTACAAGCCACGTGTTCGGGATAGTCCAAAAGAGTCAGTTTCTGTAATCCGCCGATCTTCATGAATCTCCCTCCCAACCTAACGCTGCATTAGCATAATAACTATATATTGTGGTTTAGTCAAGACAAAACACAATATATTGTGGTTGTGTAACATATCTGTAACATGAGAGAGCTGCCGTCCGAATGATATATAAGGACGGTTAAATACTTAATAGTAAATAGCCAAACGGGGTCAGTTCAGATCAGATAATCCCAGGTCATCCCATGTACGGGGGCTGATGTTCTTAAGCGAATCTATCACCACGATACAGTCCGGCCTGACATTCCTCATGACATTGATCATCTTATCTTCAGGTACTGCAACACATCCGCCAGTATAAGGATTTGATCCGAAGCAATGGAGGAATATCGCAGAGCCCTTTCCGGGAGTATTATCGGCGTTGTAACTGATGCTGAGACAGTACCGGTATTCTTGTACATAATCTGCCAGGTGCTCACTGAAGTTTCTGTCAAGATCCGGAATATCCCTGATGCTGACCATTCTGTTGTATTGATATCCGTCACGGATATCACCTGACCAGTAATCATCATCTGTCACCTTATGGTATCCGATGGCACATCCCGGATCGTCTTCCAATCCGAAAGCCAAGTTGAACATAAAAGTTCCCACGGGTGTCTTCATGTCGCCTTCAACCGTTTTGCCGAGACCGTTTTTGCCGATGTATCCCGGCATGTTCAGTATCTGTCTCCACACACCTTCCGCGTCTTTCTGGTGCATGGAGATATATGCAGTTGCCTTATCGATGCCTGCAACGATAAAAAGCTGTTCCGCTTCACGCGCCCGGAGAAGCTCTGTTACCCATGATGGTGATCTTTTATACTGTTCCATTCAATTGATCCTTAATTGTAATTCTCCTGTGCATAAAGCGTATATCTGGAATAAAGTGTTTCAGCAACTTCTTCCGCGCTCTTGCCCTGGGAATAATATGTGCTTATCTCTTCTCTAGTTATGAGATACAGACCCCAGTCACGGGCCTGGACCATATCTGCTGCTGCAACCTGCTCTAAGTACCTGTCAGCCATCTCGTCTGTAAGCGGTATAACAGGTCCTCCCTCACCTTGCCAGTCAGCCGATTCACCCTGCAGGAAAGCTCTTGAATAGAATCTCTTCTGCTCATCCGTAGCGCTGTCCGGATTCTTGAGTATATTAATATATTCTGCCATAACATCATTATTAACAGGTATGTATCCTGATGCGCACAGTGTCCTCTGAGCTTCTGTCGACAGAAGCGTGGAAATGAAATCGCAGCACGCCTGAGCATTCTGTGTGGATGCGGATACGGCCATGAGGCAATCAGGATATACCATGTGGATAGATCCTCCGATTGAAGGATAACCGACAAAGACAGGATAATCTCCAAACTCGCCCTTAAGATAGTTATAAGATGAAGCTCCGCCGATGCTGGTCTCAAGAAGAGATACTCTGCCGTTTCTTACATCAGACGGCATGCTCGTGTTTACATAACCCATATTCATCTGCTCCTCGGGAGAGACGCCGTATTTGACGGCAAACTTCACTGCTTCGAGGACGTTGCTTTCGGTGAGGTCGCCGCGGCGGTAGATGCTGCAGAGATCACTGCCAAGAGAGTTATAAAGAATATCATCAGCCGCAAGACTCATGTCGAACATCTTCATATCCTGAGGGATATCGGGCATTGAACTCATCGACACGTCATTACCATAGACATCAGCTCTGCCGAAATAACCGTTAAGACAATAGCCGGAATATACCTGATATATCTTTCCGTCGCTTCTGACAAGATTATCTGTCAGAGATGAAGTATCCAGATACGGACTGATGTCGAGCACCATGCCGTTCTCTCCCATGTAATTATAATCAAGGAAATCACCATAGAAAATATCAGGTGCTTCACCACCGGAATACTTTGCCAGGAGCTGCGCGTAGATATTTGCCGTATCTTCATATGTTTCGGCATTATACTGGCCCTCAAGGTCTTCCATCCTGACAAAATACTGATCCTGCGACATGTTGTAGTTGTAGGCTGCGATCGCCATAGCCGTGCTGCCTCCCGTACCGAATCCCTCGACTATAAGCTCTGTCCTGTCAGCCAGGTTAAGAGAGTTATCAACAGAGATCAGGGCAACCTCCGCAATATCATATTCTTCACCGTACAGATAGTCACGGTAGAAATGGGTACGGTCTATAAACTTATATGCGGGTTCGACATATAAACTTGTTCCGTAAGTCGGCGGTGCGATCAGCATATTGCGCTTGTCAGCCAACGTGACAGTTGTCTTATTTGCCATGTCGCATTCAACCAATTCGCCGCCTTCCGTGCTGCCACAGCAATAGTTATAGTAATCTCCGCCATACCAGGTGAGAATCCTGACTTCGCCCAGCTCTGATGCGGAACAATGCTCTTCGATGGAACCGTAATCAAAATCAAGCTTATAGAACATATCAAGAGAGTTTCCCGTTGTCGTATCATCATAAGCGTAACCATAGTATTCGCCGCCCTGCTCGAATACTCCGTTTATAGTACGGTTATCATTGTCGTCGATTATCTCCGCGATGAAATTGCCCTCCGAATCGTAACGTGAAATGTTCTTGTCCACCATGACCATAAACCCGTCGGAGGTCTTGGAGACACACCTGCTGCAGTCACCATCGGAGGACATCTGATCTGAGGCCTTTACCATATTACCGTCATAATCCAGGAGTACAAAATCAACACCGGATCCGACAACAGCAAACTTACCGTCGTCAACAGCACAGGCACCCTCGATATAAAAGTCCTCAGGCAGTGTCACTTCCGACTGCTTCCTGATCTCGCCGTCATATCCGCAGACATAGAGTTTATATGTTCTCGGACCTATCCCGAACTCGTCATCTGCGTTATACGAACATGCGATAATGCACGCCTCATCACCTTTCGCGAAAGTAAATATCTCATTCGTCCTCTGCGGTATCGTCACAACAGATGATGAGAAATATGTGTTATCCGGATCCGTAATAACGGTCCCGCCGTCAACAGTTCCGCTTTCCGGAGATACAGTCTCATCCTGATCTTCCTTATTACATGATGTCACTGACATCACCATTGCCGATGCCAGTATAAGTGCCAAAACCTTCCCTTTTGCAGTCATATGATCCATCTCCCAATCCATTATATGACAGCGGAGGCTCTGCGCTTCTCCGCCATCTTAAATTATTGTATCAGTGAGATGTGTCAAAGTTGTAAAGTCTGAATAATACTGTTGCCCTGTACCTGTTTTGTACAGTTACGCATATGTTTTTGGTACACCACCCCGGTAATCCGGGGGTGTATTACCAGTTTTTCCTGATTAATCCGGGTAAAATGGTACACCACCCCGGTACAAGAACAGTTTAAACAGAAAAAGAATCTTAAATCTTATGAATCTGCTTCAAGGAATTTGTAAAGCAACCTGTATAAATCCTTTGCTTCCTTTTCCGTCAGCGGAGATCCTTCGCGGGCCAGGGCCAAAGGGATGTCTTTGCACTTCTCTTTGATACCGTTGCCTTTATCCGTAATGGATATTATCGTTACCCTCTCATCCTCTTTGGAGCGGTTCCTGGTAATGTATCCTTCCTTCTCAAGATTCTTCAGAAGAGGCGTGAGCGTACCTGCATCCAGATGAAGTGTATTGCCGAGCTGACCGACTGTGACGTTCTCCTGCTCCCAGAGGACCATGAAGACGATATATTGTGTGTATGTAAGTCCTAACGGCTTAAGATACGGCGTATATGCTGCAACTATCTTCCTCCCGCAAGCATACATCGGAAAGCAGATCTGATTCTTTAGCAAAAGCTGTTCGTATTCCTGTGCCATTATCCGCCTCACAAAAGACTTTCTACGAATTTGGCAACGTTGTCCATCTTCTCGGTAGGTTCGAATCTGGCGACAACATTTCCGCTGCGGTCGATAACGAATTTTGTAAAGTTCCATTTGATCTCGGGATTGTTCTTGTAATCCTTATCGATACCAGACAGCATGGCGCTCATCGCCAGTGCCTTGGGGCCCTTGCCGAAGCCCTCAAAACCCTTCTGCTCCTTTAGGTATTTGAACAGAGGAATTGCTGTCTCACCGTTGACATCAGACTTCTTCATCTGAGGGAACTGAGTGTTGTATTTGAGCATGCAGAACTCGTGTATCTCTTCATCGGTTCCGGGTGTCTGTCCTGCGAACTGGTTGCAGGGCACGTCGATGACTTCAAAGCCCCTGTCATGATACTTCTCATACATATCTTCTATATCTTTATAATGAGGTGTAAAGCCGCAGCCTGTTGCAGTATTGACGACCAGGACTACCTTGCCTTCGTAATCCTTCATTGATATCTCTTCACCGTTTGATGCTGTTACAGAAAGATCGTAAAATCCCATATGTGTGACCTCCCACGTTTTATATTTGACCATATTATATTTGGTCAAATATAATTTGTCAACACACTTATTCCCATCAAGGTTTAAACAATGTTCCTGATTCCTTCACATATCCTTCTTGCTACAACCGGATTGTTCATCGTATAAAGATGGATCCCGTTTATGTCGCTTACAAGAAGATCGATTATCTGACTCAGGCAATAGGACATTCCCGCATCGAAGAGCGCATCCCTGTTATCTTCATACCTCGAGATTATCTTCTGGAATCTCTTAGGGAACGAGGCATTGCAGAGTGACACCATCCTCTTGATCTGGGAAGCGTTGATCACAGGCATTACACCGGGTATCACGGGTATGTCTATATCCGCGATCTTACACTCATCATGAAAGCGGTAGAAGATCTCATTATCGAAGAACAACTGTGACAGGAGCACTTCGGCACCGGCATCCACTTTCTTCTTCAGACTCTTGATCTCACTTACGACACCGGCAGACTCCGGATGACATTCCGGATAACATGCCCCGAGGAAACAGAAATCATTATCTTTCTTCAGATACGAGATGAGATCTGATGAGTGCCTGAAATCATTCTTGGCGGGAACATTGGGATTCGGATCTCCTCTTAACGCAAGGATATTCTCAATACCCTCGTCTTTGAGGACTCTGGCAAACTCATCTATCTCGTTCTTATCGTAATGAAGGCATGTAAGATGTACCACAGGCTCGATCCCGTATTCATACTTTATCTTCTTTGCAAGCTCGATAGTTCTGTTGCAGTTGGAAGATCCCCCTGCACCGAAAGTAACGCTTATAAAGTCCGGCTTAAGCTCTGACAATACTTCGAGCGTCGCATCGATATTGGACAATTCGGTATCTTTCTTTGGCGGAAAGATCTCGAATGAGAGACTTCTCTTGCGGTCGTAAACCTGTGATACTTTCATGTCTTATCCTCTGATCTTACGTGCAGCCTCAACAAGGTTGATAAGGCTCTTATTTGTCTCTTCCTCGCCTCTTGTCTTGAGGCCGCAGTCAGGGTTTACCCAAAGTTTGCTGTCTTCGATCTTCGTTCTCATCTTTGTCAGTGCCGCAACTATCTCATCAACAGAAGGAACACGGGGACTGTGGATATCGTATACGCCGGGACCTACCTCTGTCTCGAAATTGTTCTCCTTCAGTGAATCAAGGATCTGCAGATCCGACCTTGATGCTTCGAAAGTGATAACATCCGCATCCATTGCATCAATAGCCGGGATGATATCCGTGAACTCACTGTAGCACATATGTGTATGGATCTGTGTCTCAGGCTTTACTTTGCTGTGTACGAGCCTGAATGCCGGAATAGTAAAATCAAGATACTCGCTGTACCAGTCAGATTTTCTGAGAGGAAGCTTCTCGCGGAGTGCTGCCTCATCAATCTGGATGATACTGATTCCGTTTGCTTCAAGATCCAGGACCTCGTCCCTTATCGCGAGAGCGATCTGAAGTATGCTCTCTTTGATAGATATGTCTTCTCTGGGGAAAGACCAGTTAAGGATGGTAACAGGGCCTGTGAGCATTCCTTTGACGGGCTTGTCTGTACAGCTCTGCGCAAACTTTGACCACTCTACTGTTATAGGTGATCTGCGTGATACATCGCCCCAGATGATCGGCGGCTTTACATTACGTGTTCCATATGACTGAACCCACGCCTTCTCGGTAAATACATATCCATTCAGGTTCTCACCGAAGTATTCGACCATGTCATTACGCTCAAACTCGCCGTGTACCAGTACATCAAGACCGATCTCTTCCTGAAGCCTGATGCATTCAGCGATCTTCTTTTTGTTGAATTCCACATACTCTTCCTTGGACTTCAGACCCTTTCTGAACTCCTGTCTGTTCTTTCTGACATCAGATGTCTGAGGGAAAGAACCGATCGTTGTTGTCGGGAACTTGGGAAGGTTAAGGATCTCCTTCTGGATCTTTTCCCTTTCGCCGCGTGCAGGAAGCCTTACATAATCTGTATCAGTGATAGCAGAAACTCTTGCCTGAACTTCGCTGTCAACACTGTCAGGCCTTCCTGAGAAGAGTGACCGGTTCTTAACGAACGCTTCCTCGCCGGCAAGATCCTTTCCATACAGGTAAGCAATCTCATTAAGTTCGTTAAGCTTCTCATCTGCAAATGCGAAATGCTTCTTATATTCATCAGGAAGCTTTGTCTCACTTGCCAGGCTGTAAGGAACATGCAGCAGTGAGCAGGAAGTATTTACAACAATATCAGATGCATTGATGCTCTTAAGGATATCAAGTGACTTCTTATAATCATTTCTCCAGATGTTCTTTCCGTTTACCACACCTGCAAAGAGGATCTTATCAGAGGGGAAACCGCCTGCAACAAGTTCAGAAGTCTTTCTGCCCTCGACAAAGTCCAGACCTACCGCATCAAAATCAAGGGCAATGACCTCTGAATAGATATCTCTGATGTCACCGAAATATGTCTGGAGCAATATCTTAACAGAGCCCTTATTAGAGAGGATATCAGAATAGATCTTTTTGAAGAGTGCGATGTCTTCAGCTGCAAGATCTCTTACAAGGTAAGGCTCGTCAAATTCAATGAACTCTGCACCCTTATCTGCAAGTGCAGATACAAGCTTAATGTATTCTGCCGTAAGCGTGTCTGATACATCTGCAATCTTTCTCGAACCTGTAATCTTCGCAAGTTTAAGGAATGTGAAGGGGCCTATAAGCGCAGGCTTTGTATCAACTCCGAATTCCTTCGCTTCAACAAATTCATCAACAGGCTTGCTTCCGTTAAGTGCGATAACAGTATCGTCATCGATCTCAGGAACAAGGTAATGATAGTTTGTGTTGAACCACTTCTTAAGAGCAAGCGCTTTTACATTACCGTGATCGCCCTGATAGCCTCTCGCCAATGCGAAATAAGTACCGAGTTCTGAGAGATTCAGATCCTTATATCTCTGCGGAATGATCCCGAACAGGAATGCCGTATCAAGTACGTTGTCGTAGAAAGAGAAATCATTTGAAGAGATATATGTAATACCTGCTTCCTTCTGCTTAAGGAGATCATCCTTTCTGATCTCTTTTGCAACAGACAGGAGTTCCTCTTCCCCGATCTCGCCTCTGAAGTATTTCTCTGAAGCAAATTTGAGCTCTCTTTCCCTGCCGATCCTCGGATATCCTATAACTGATGTTTTCATATGTTTTTCCTCCTATATCGTTGTTCGATCTGTTGAGTGGAAGTATATTCCTACCAAGTTGGTAGGTAAAATACATAAAACCAACATGCGCCCATAGATTTTGTCTATGGTGCATGTTATTATTGATATGCAATCTATCGAAAGGATATGCCTTCCATGACACTCAAACAGCTCCAATACATAGTTACCGTCGCCGAAGAAGGCAATATAACAAGTGCGGCAAAGAAACTCTTTATCGCTCAGCCAAGTCTCACATCAGCCATCAGGGAACTGGAGTCGGAATATAACATCACCATCTTCACAAGATCAAACAAAGGCATCAAGCTCACATCTGAAGGTGAAGAATTTCTCGGATATGCCAGGCAGGTCCTGGAACAGTCAAAACTCATAGAAGAACGCTACGCCGGAAAAGAGACAGGCAAGCTCAAGTTCTTTGTATCAGCCCAGCACTATTCTTTCGCAGTCGAGGCCTTTGTCGAGCTGCTGAAGAGGAGCGGTGCGGACAAGTATGAGTTCCACATGCGTGAGACACAGACTTTCAACATAATTGATGATGTCGCACACCTCCGAAGTGAGATAGGTATCCTTTATCTTAATAAGTTCAATGAGGAAGTAATAAGGAAAACCTTAAGAGATAATAATCTGACATTTACCCCGCTCTTCACTGCAAAACCGCATGTGTTCATCGGCAAGAATTCTCCGCTTGCAAAGAAGAAATGTCTGACACTCGAAGATCTGAAGCCATATCCGCGTCTGTCCTACGAACAGGGAAGCCACAATTCATTCTATTTCTCGGAAGAGATACTAAGTACTGTGGACAGTGATAAGGAACTTGTCGTTCTCGACCGCGCCACATTATTCAATATGCTCATAGGCCTTAACGGCTACACGATCTGCAGCGGCGTGATCAATGAGGAGCTCAACGGACCGAACATCATCGCAAAGAAACTAAAGGTAGATGACTATATGGAGATCGGTTATATCCTCCCGGGATCTATACACCCCTCTCATCTGACTACTGAATACATAGATATCTTAAAATCACTTACTTCACAAGAATAATACGTGTCTTTAATCAGTTCGCCTCATGGTTATAAGGAGTCCCGCATAAGTCCATATGCTGCCCAGGCTTATCCATCCTGTCCCGAGAGCATTTGCAAACGGATTATTTCCAAAGAGTCTTGTGATCAAAACAATGACAATTCCTGATGCGATAGAGAAGATCCAGCACCACTTCGGATATGGTGTATGACCCTTTGCGAAAGCGATGATCTGCGTTATCACAGTTAGCAAAAAGAATACAAAAAACAGAACTGATACCGGCATCAGGAAATACAAAGCAAACCTGACCGCCTCGTCAGAAGATACTGACGGATCGATCCTGTGAATGGCATTCAGGTGATATATCACTGCACAGCAGACAACATGAACAAAGCTCCCGAAAGCAAGCATTCCTAAAATACCGCTCCTGTAGATATGAGCCAGTTTTTCCGATCTGCAGGCAATTAGTCTGTATATTCCAAAATAGCAGAGACACTCAACAGGTATTCCTATAAGCCCTAACAAAGAAGAAGCAAGGATGCGTCCGTCTGACACTGTAAGATATCTTGAAAAATACTGATTCATACCGGTCAGCGAATCATCTGTCACTCCCCAACCGAGAATTATGTCTCCTGCCAGTACCAACAGTGCTGCAAAGATACCGATCTTGAAAAGATGAGATATCCTGTCCTTATCGAGCTCTTTACTGATGCCTATATCGTTGTATTTGCTCATATACTAAATCTCTCCTTATCACCTGAATTGATCCATTCGGTAATGGCAGCGATTGCTTCCCTTCCTTCTTTGAAAAAACTGCATAATGCCCAGTCATGGCACATCGGTCTCTCGATACACCGGATATTAACGCCTGTACTCTCCAGCTGCCTGATATAGTTTTTTACATGAGGATAAAACAATTCATGAGAGCCATAAAACATCAACATGGGAGGGAATCCTGCATGATTAATGTATTCCGGGCTGATGTCAGGTGAATCAAGAGGTACGTTCCTGCACCAGTTCTCGGCGATCGTATCGTTCATTGCAACCGACAGTATCGGATCATAAGGTTCCATCTCCTTACGGATGTCCCTGTTTTTTCCATTCTCCAATCCGCAGGCCGGAGAGATTACTATAAGACCCCCCGGCTTAGCATTCACCCTGTACGTCAGGCTCAGGATCAGATTGGCTCCGGCTGAATCACCCATAAACACAATGTTCTGAGGATCATATTCTTCGAGGATCTTTGAATAGAGTTTCTCAAGCCAGTCAAGTGCAAATACAACGTTATGTCCGGGTGCCAGCGGATAGTTTGCAATGATAATCTCTGCTCCCGTTTTATCCGCTATCCTCTTTGCGGTATCATAATGAAGCCTTGTAGCTCTGGCCATGCCTCCCCCGCCGGGGAGAAACAGCACTGCACGGTTAGTGTTCATACTGTTTTTCCGTGACTGGATCCGGTGAATGGAAAATCCATCCAACTCTGTCATATTTACAGTTGTTCCTCTGGTCAGAAACCTCGGAAGTCTTACATCCAGCGAATCTCCCGAAAACATGTCAGACATGCTTCCCTTAGCTCCCCCTCCGGGAAGTTTGTTCAGGAGAAAACAGCCGTTCTCGGCAATCTTATACAAGATACTCAAATCCTTCTCCTTTTATACTTTCTCAGCAACAACCGATATCCACGGTTTGCTCTCATGATGTTCAATGCGGACGATCTTAAATCCCGCGGTCACAAGAGCTTTTTCAATGACATCCGGTGTATAGCATTTCATTCCGTCAATGATCTTCTCAAACTTGAGACTTGTCTCATCCTCTCCATCTGATTCATTAACGATAAGAAATATACCGCCAGTCTTTAATATCTTTGCCACTTCGACAAAGCATTTCTCAAGGCCCGGCCAGAAATAGATCGTCTCAAAAGCAGTAGCAAGATCATACTTTTCTGCCGGGAGAGTAAGACATGATACATCCCCTTGTCTTACGGTCATCTGCCCTTTATCAACAGCCGCTTTGTTATAGGCTCTTGCCTTATCTACAGATACTTCAGAATAATCAAGTGCAGTTACTATTGTATCAGGATATTTCTTAAGCAGAGCTCCGGCGTTTCTTCCGCCTCCGCAGCCAAGATCTATAAGATCGGCCGGATGAATATCAGGCAGGAAAGACATTCCCCAATCTGCCATTTTGGCATGGCCGCCATTCATTCCGTTTACCATCATCTTGCCAAGGAATCCTTCAGGTCTTCTCGTCTGGTTCACATACTTCTTAAACAGTCCCATTTTTACATCCTCTCTTTTCTTATGTCAGTACGTATGATACCATAAGTGGTTAGCAATGGCTAACCATATTTTATAATCGAGGTGAACATATGAATTGGGCACGGATAATACTTGACGGACTGGCGATGAGTCTCTTCTTTAATTTCGCGGCAGGAATGTTCTCATTCATACTGCCACAGGCTTACAGCACAATGTTTCCCAAAGAGATTAAGGAAGCTACTGCACCTTATGTTATTAAGAAAGATGTACACAAAATGTATGTGATACTTCTTGCTATATATGCTATTGTTTTCATTTTCTTTGGTATAAGTACATACTTTTCAGGAGTAACGGGATTTAAGCAGTTATTCTGGACAGGCTATATCGAGATGCTGTTTGTCAATTTCGGTGATCTTCTTATACTTGACTGCCTGCTCCGCGCCATCAGCAAGACCAAAAAGGATATGATCAAAGGCGCTGAAAACTGCAAAGCATGGGAACTTAAAGAATGGATGAAAGCAGCTCTCCCCGAACATCTCATAATATGGCCCCTCACATGCTGTCCTATTGCAGGTCTCATAGTTGCAGGTATCGTCCGTTTGCTTGAAATATGTTGTTGACAAATTCGCAGTTCTTAAGTAATCTAAGTTAGCTATCAATGATAACTTACACTGCAAAGAGGTGTTAAATGCCCAGAGATAAGACATTAAGCCACGAGAAAGTAAAGGCTGCAATACGCGAGGAATTCCTTGAGAAAGGCTATGAAGGTGCTTCCGTAAGGAGCATCGGTGCCCGTGCAGGAATGACTTCAGCAGGACTCTACCGTCATTATCCCGATAAGGCTGCAATGTTCGATTCCTTAGTAGAACCTCTCATCACCGGTATCTCTTCATGGCTTGATTCCCATAAGAAGAGATCCTTCGACAGTCTGGAGGGTCACCTGACAGGCGATATCTTCGGTGAGACTTTCGTAGATCTCATCAGGGACGTCATCCTTCCCAATAGGGATGAGTTCAAGCTTCTCATCTCTTGTTCTGCAGGTACGAGATACGAGAACTTCATCAATGACTTCGTGCTTCAGAATCAGAAAGATATGCTTATGATGTTCGACTGTTTGAGGGAAGCAGGATACAAAGTCAGACCTATCACCGAAGAGGAACTTCACATCTTACTATCTGCGTATCTTACGGCTTGTTTTGAACCGGTCATACATGATCATGATGACCGGACGGTGCTGGAACAATTAAATACGATACGGGACTTCTTCCTGCCGGGATGGCAGAAGAACATGGGATTTACCTGAGAAAGAGCCGCAAGGCTCTTTTTTATTGCGTAGGCTATCACTTGGCGAATGGCGTTAGCTAACAAAAAACAATAGTTATAACAAGGAGGACGAAAAGTTGGGAAAAACTGAAAAGTACGACCACATGAAACTGATAAGAAATTATGCCGGCGGACATAAGAACCTTATCTTGCTGGGAAGGATCCTGGCAGGCATCAGTGCCGCGGTAGCTCTTGTTCCCTTCTATCTTCTGTGGAAGATAATCGGGATCGCCGCAGAGGGTACAGATCCCGGCAGGATCAATGGATATGCATGGGGAGCAGTACTGTTGACCGTATTATCTCTGCTCATCTATATCGTTGCTCTCCTCTGCACTCACATTGCAGCATTCAGGGTTCAGGCTAATATGAGAAGTTCACTCATGAGAAGGATAATCAAGCTCCCTCTCGGTGTCTTTGATGAGGACGGCACAGGCAAGATCAGAAGAACAGTAAACGAATCTACGGCAGCAACTGAAACGTATATTGCTCATAATCTCGCTGATAAGACCGTCGCAGCTGTAACGCCTGTTGGACTAATCATCCTTATACTGGCCTTTGACTGGAAGATAGGACTTATCTGCATGATCCCCGCAGTAATCGGGTTTATCTGCATGGCATCCATGATGGGCAAGGGAATGCAGGAAAAGATGAAGGAATACCAGAATGCTCTGGATACAATGAGCAGTGAGGCGACAGAATATGTAAGAGGTATTCCTGTTGTTAAGACTTTCGGTCAGACTGTTCATTCATTTAAGAGATTCAAATCTTCTATAGATAGATATGGCAAATGGACTACAGACTATACCATCTCACTGCGTCTGCCGATGATAGGATTCATGACATGCATCAATGCCATATTCCTCTTTATCATTATCGCAGCTTATGCAACAACAAGAGACGGCATAATGACATCCGATATTCTTAACATTATGTATTACATAATCGTAACTCCTCTTGTGACCGTGGCACTTACCAAGATCGCCTATTCAGGAGAAGCGGAGATGACTCTGATCGATGCTCTGAAGAGGGTTGATTCCATCATGGAAATAGAGGCTCTTAAAGAATCAGACTCAGATGTGATCCCCCATGAATACGACATAGAAATCGACAATATCAGTTACAGATATGATGGTTCTTCCAGAGATGCCGTAAATGGTCTTTCTCTGTCCATCCGTCAGGGAGAACACGTTGCTCTCGTAGGTCCGTCAGGATCAGGCAAGACGACACTGGCAGAACTCCTGGTAAGGTTTTTCGATGTTTCGGACGGAAAGATATGCATAGGCGGAAAAGATATCAGAGACATCCCTTCAGACAAGCTCATGAAGCTGGTGTCTTTCGTTTTCCAGGACAGCAAACTCATCAAGTGTTCCATCCTCGATAACGTCAGGATGAGCAAACCAGATGCTTCTGAAGCAGAAGTATTGGAAGCACTTGCGAAAGCTCAGTGCATGGACATAATAGATAAACTTCCCAATGGCATACATACTATGATCGGAGAAAAGGGAACTTATCTCTCAGGAGGTGAGCAGCAGAGGATCACGATAGCACGGGCCTTTCTCAAAGATGCTCCTATACTTATCCTCGATGAGGCAACGGCATTCGCAGATCCGGATAACGAATCAAAAGTTCAGGCTGCTTTCGAGGAACTCTCTGCAGGCAAAACAGTAATAATGATCGCTCACAGACTTAGTACAGTAACAGGAGCCGACAGGATCTATGTCATGGATTCCGGCAGTCTGATTGAGGCAGGTACACACGATGAACTTTTGAAGTCAGGCGGTCTTTATAAGCGTATGTATGAAGAATATACAAGATCAATCGAGTGGAAGGTAGGTGCGTAATATGATAGAAAAACTCAAGCATAAATATGCACTCTCTGATGCAGGTGCAAAGGACATGATCAAAGGATGCATCAGCTGCCTTATTACAAACATCGCACTTATGATGCCTGCAGGCGTACTCTATATGCTCATCAAGGATCTCCTGAATAAGAGCCTTACAAAAGACAGGCTGATCCTGTATATCCTGTGGAGTGCCGGTGTTCTTATCTTTATCGCGTTGACGAACTTTTTCCAGTATAATTCGACATTCCTTGCAACATACCGCGAAAGCGGCATCAGAAGGACTGCGCTTGCTGAGAAACTGAGACGTCTCCCTCTGTCTTTCTTCGGCAAGAAAAACATCGCGGATCTGACAACCAACATTATGGGTGACTGTGCCATGATCGAGACTGCTTCAAGCCACTGGATACCTGAACTCATCGGAGCACTGGCTTCAACGACGCTTGTCGGTATAAGCCTTTTCCTTTTCTTTGACTGGAGAATGGTTCTGGCAAGCTTCTGGGTAATACCCGTAGCATTCGGAATCGTCCTGTCATGTTCAGGTGCCGAGAAGCGAGCTGTCCGTAAGAACGCAGCAGTAAAGCTCGACATGAACGACAGTATTCAGGAATGCCTGGAATCCATCAGGGACTTAAGAGCAAACAACGCGGAAGACCGTTATATGGATAATCTGGAAGTCAAGATCAGAAAAGTCGAGAAGATGGCTTTATTCACAGAGCTTAAAATGGCAGTATATGTCAATTCTTCCGCGATAATCTTAAAGCTCGGTATTGGAACGACTGCAATTGTCGGCGGGCTCCTTTTTGCAAATGGGAGTATCGATCTGCTGACATTCTTCATGTTTCTCATGATCGTCTCCAGACTCTATGATCCAATGCAGATAACTCTGCAGAATTTCGCAGCGATAATCGCTACAGGCGTACAGGCTGAACGTCTTGATGAAGTATTGTCACATGAAATCCAGACAGGAACGGAAACACCGGATATCAAGGGATATGATATTGTTTTCGATAACGTAGGATTCAGCTACTCAGATGATACAGATGTCCTCAAGAATGTTTCATTTACGGCTAAGCAGGGCGAGGTTACGGCTCTCATCGGTCCATCAGGAGGTGGTAAGACAACTATCTCCAGACTGGCAGCACGTTTCTGGGATGCCGATCAGGGCAGGATCACACTCGGCGGAGAAGATATCTCTAAGATCGATCCGGAAACATTGCTCAAGGATTATTCAATCGTGTTCCAGGATGTAACCCTGTTCAATAACACGGTCAGGGAGAACATCCGTATCGGCAAGGCAGGCGCAACAGATGAGGAAGTCATGAGAGCTGCAAAGCTTGCAAACTGTGAAGAATTCATCAGTACTCTGCCAAATGGTTATGATACGAACATAGGTGAGAACGGAAGTGAATTATCCGGCGGTGAGAGACAGAGGATATCCATTGCCAGAGCATTCCTTAAAGATGCTCCGATCATTCTCCTTGATGAAGCAACAGCTTCCCTTGATGCCGAGAACGAGACAGTTATCCAGGAGGCTTTGTCAAGGCTCATAAAAGATAAGACAGTTCTTATCATTGCACACAGAATGAGAACCATCGCCAACGCAGATCATATCGTTGTTCTGAAGGACGGCACCGTTGCCGAACAGGGAACCCCCTCCGAGCTGATGGCGAAGGGCGGTATCTTCAGCAGCATGACACAGAGTCAGTTGTTGTCTCAGAACTGGAAGATGGCCTAACGACAATCTTCACACCCTCTATATATAAAAATGGTAAAAAGTGCCTGCCACTTTTTACCATTTTTTATTCAGGTGTGATCACTTTATCCAATCTATTATTTCTTTCTCGGACTTCTCAAAGTACGAGATGTTTTCTTTCCTGTATTTGCCAAATGTCTTATACATCAGACCGATAAGAGGAATCATCCGGTACAGTCTTTTCTCTCTTTCCTTATTCGGCATCAGACCATTTAAGTGGCTGCCGTGGGGATACACGATAACTTTTACATCCCTGTCGTATCCTTTGGTCTTAAGATCCTTTTCAATTAGCCTCACGGAATATTCAGCAGGCCACGCCTCATCCTCATCCCCTGCTATAAGAAGTACACGCGCACCGGACTTTTCCACAGAAAGCCGGGCGGATTCCACCTTGGATGTATCCTCATAAGCATCGTGATATGCAACCCACATTCCTGTAACTTTGCATTTCGCGTCAGGATGTGTTTGATATTTTCCTGCTTTGACTTTGGAAAAGTCTGCCGTCACAAACGGGATGTCGTTTCCGCGCCACGTCGCAACACTTCTTCCTGTCATTGTCTTCTTATCTTTAAGTGTTCCTTCGAAAGGAACGTGCGTCGGACTTACCATGATAAGATTCTCGAAGCCTCCGGCATACTGAGCTGCAAGCACTGCAAAGATCGACCCCATCGACTGACCATAGATACTTATGCGCTCTATGTGCTTAACCTTGCGCAGATATTCCGTTGCAGGTATAAACATATCTACAGGTATCCTGTCAGGTGAGTCCGGCAACCCTTCGGCACCAAATAAAGATACAGACAGTCCCGTTATCCCGTAGTCTGCAAATCTCTCCGCGAACTTGATGCCGGGAAGAAGACTCTGCTCGCCTCCCATAACTATGATCACTGCTCTGTCACTTCCCTGATCAGGTTCTGCCAGGTGTCCTGCAAAGCCATGATCCTTCATATTGAAGTGTTCATATCTCATCTGAATCGCCTCATCGTGCAAACAGTATCACAAGTAAACCAATAAGAGCACATGCCGGCAATCCTATCAGGGTTCCTATGCAGCTCTGTTTGATATGGAACAGGTAATCCTTGTACTCCTTCATATCTTCAGTACCGGGGATGCGCATACGCTTTGAATGACAGAACCATATACAATCAAGGACCAACGCATCAAACCAGGTGATGGCAAGCCAGATTACCATTGAATATCCAAATCCCTGCAGGAACGTCTCTGCATGGTTTACCTTGAGCATCACGAACACTGCCAGCGCCACCAGAACGATTATCGCCACTGCTTTACGGATAATGTCTTTTGCAGAGAAACGCTTCTCCCTATCCTCAGCAAGACCCAGTTCTATGCATCTTTTACGGATGGCAGGAGGATAGTCGCTTATCACTCCTATCGGGTCTTTGACACTCATCGGAACAACGATAATGGTAAATAATATGATCCCTATCAGACATTCAATTAAAAGTATCATTTACTCCTCCTCTTCCTTATCACTTCATCGTGACACACATCACTGTCTGACATATCCGAGTGCCTTATAAACTTAACATGCCTTGTAAGGCTTGCATATGCCATTTCATCAGTCATGCAGTATATCTTGCACAGCGGCCGTATCCCGTATGTCTCGAACATATCGATATATCTGCAGCCAGAAAGGCTGTACTCAACTTTGTCATCACTTAAATTGAAATAATCATAATCAATACTGCCGTCTTCTACACGCTTTGCATGATCGTTTATATTCCATTTTCGCGCAATGCTGTAACAGCAAGGAAGCAGATCAATACAATTAAGGAGCTTCTTAAACGCAGCACGCTTACTCTCAAAACCTCTGTCAACGGCATCAATGATCTCTTTGTCAGACAGCCCGAAATGCTTCAGTTCAAGACACATTGCTATCACCGCATAGATCGACTCAACATTCATGCTGGGATAGATATTGTGTTCTTTGTATTTCTCCGATGCATACATCTCTTCAAGGCGTCTTACGAATGCTTCGACACCGGCCTGTGCATCGCCAAGATGATTATCAGTCAGTATCTTTTTATAAACCTTGATATATTCCTTTTTCACCATGTGATAAGTGTCCTTTTACACCCCTCATTTATTCATGAAGAATTATAACACGGTGCGTTAGCATTTGCTAACTATATATCACTCACGGTTATCTGAAATCAGACTGAACTCATCCTTGAATCTTGCCAGGATGACCCGGTCCCCGATCTGAGGTTCTTTATCAGGTTTCAGCTTCCTGATGTAACCGAATTCATAATTATTCACCCCTTTTATGCTGTAACCCTTCTTACTTTTCCCGGTGATCTCAGCGGAATAGAACTCTATATCATCTTTATGTATCCAATATAGAGTATCGAAGAGATTATAAACTGCGTAGAAAGGCAGCAGCACAAGGATCAGTATAGGAAAGGCAATTCCGACATATGTAGCCAAAACATAAACGATACCTACTGCAAGTGCAGCCACAAAGATCGATTCCGGAATAAAGAGAATTGCAGCATTGCGATGGAAACTGATAAATTTCCTCCTGAGATCTCCATCAACTGTTAAGTATGTCAGGAACTGTTGCTCCTCAGCTCTACCCACAGTGCTTTTTACGCCCTTTCCCGATGTTATCTGACTCGGTCGATCTTCATCGGCCAACAGGCTATACCTGGTCTTAAGGATCTTCACCTGCGGATTATATTGCAGGCAGTGTTCATGTATTGTTTCCACTGCACCATCTGCATCCCGCTCGCACTTTGATATTACTATCCTCTTTCCCTTTTTAGTCCTGACTATGATCTTATATACGTGGTAATCCTTGCCTTTGCTGGTATGCCACGTCTTTTTCACCCAGAGTGAAGATATATCCTCATATGCAACGGCAACTACTCCTGCTGATACGCCGATCAGCATATCCGGTGCGAGTAAGATGTCTCCGTATCTTAATGGTACCGTTTTTTCCGAATTTGCCTGTTCATCGATCTGCGATCTGGTAAACTTCTTATCGCCGCGCGCGGGAAAGTAACTCTTTATAACATCCAGGTCCTGACCCCAATAAGTGAAAAGAACAGCCACGATCAACCCCGTGAGACCAAAGACAAAAGGCAGAACATACTTGACATCATCAGCGCCATTTACTTCGTTGATGAGACCGATCGTTACAAGGATCAAAGATACAGTCATAAGGCCAAGATCAAAGGTCATGAGCACACCGTTATCATTAACGAATCCGGTAAGCAATTTATTGGTATACCAATCACGGCGCGGAGGTATCCTGACTCCGTTAAAGTATGCTTCTATTACCCCGTTGAGTTTCTTCTCAGTACCGTTATACAGAAGTCCGTGCTCTTTGCAGATATTGCTAAGCTCATTCCTGTACCATTTGTATTTTTTGAACTCATCGTAAGTCTTTATGCTGTCAAAATCTGGCCTTTTCATAGTAAACAATTTTAACTTGTAGTATCAGTTGATGCAACTGCATCTTACCGCCCGTTTATGCATCTTACCTTCAGAGGCATTGTAAACAATGTCTGCCATGGCTAGAATGGCCGTAACAAAAGCGAAAGGCAGATATGCATCATGGCAGTTATACTTTTTATTATCCTTGCAGTAATAGAGATCGGTTTTCTTGTTGTCTCCCCATCCACCAAAAAGGAATGGTCACTTAAAAGACTCCTGGCAGATATCCTGCAGGCTGTTGTCTTCTTTATCATGCTGATCTTTCCCGGGATCGACATGAGCTTCAGGTTCACATCACTTGTTATTCTTCTGTTCCTGAGGATAGCCGTTGCGGGAATAATATCCTTAATCAACAGGAATAACAGTAATGATAAAAAGACTTTCGCTAAGGTCTTAAGTCTTGTCATTAGCATCATCCTTATCCTTGGTGCCATGGTGCCGGCATTCCTCTTCAAAGATTATCAGGGAAGACCTCTTACAGGTCCATATGAAGTGGCAACAAGTGAGACAATTATCATCGACAAAAACAGGATAGAGGAATTCGAGAACGACGGATCCAACAGAGAGATACCCGTACACTTCTACTATCCTGAAGGATACACGGAAAAGATGCCTCTTGTTGTCTTCTCGCACGGTGCTTTCGGGTATTACCAGAGCAACACTTCGACATATATGGAACTTGCAAGCAACGGATATGTCGTGGCAAGCCTGGATCATCCTTACCACTCATTCTTTACGAAGGATTCAGCAGGAAAAACAGTTACTGTTGATCCGGAATTCATTCAGACGGCTCTGACTGTCGGAAATGGTGATGACGCGATGAGCGAAGAGGAATTATATGAGATCACATCCAAGTGGATGAAGCTGCGTGAAGATGATATCAACTGTGTTATCGATTCACTGATCAAAGGTGCAGATACCGGTGATACTTCGGATTACTGGTTCAGCGATGAACAGACAAAGAGCACTGTAGTATCAGTCCTTGGTCTTATCGACACATCCAGGATCGGTCTCATCGGCCATTCTCTGGGAGGTGCATCAGCCGTATCGGTTGGAAGAATAAGAAATGACATCTCTGCCGTGGTAGATCTTGACGGAACCATGCTCGGCGAGCAGACCGGCGTATCTGACAATATGCCCGTGATCAATGAGGAACCATATACCACTCCACTCCTCAGCATAGACAATGATGCTCATCATAATGAGCGTATCGAGGCACGTCAGATCGGGTATGTGTATTCCAATAATGTTATACTTGATAATGCAGAGGAAGGATACAGCACATATCTTAAGGGTGCGGAACATATGGATCTGACAGATCTCCCCCTGTTCTCACCTTTCCTTGCAGGAATGCTCGAATCAGGAGACATCGATCACGGAGAGTGCATCGATCAGGTGAACTCCATAGTGCTTCAGTTCTTCAACTGCTATCTTAAGGACGAAGGCAATTTTACGGTAAGTGAGAGTTATTTGTAATGGAGATCAAGATAAAGAAGATCGACGGCAGCGAGCAGGAATATATCGAGATAGGCTGCCACAGGGAAAACGAGAAGGTTGATGAGATCGTGAGGTTTGTAAGGAACCTTGACGGAAGCATCAGCGGGAGCATTGACGACAAGAAGTATGAGATACCTGTCTCAGATATCTTCTATATCGAGTCGGTTGACAACAGGACTTTTATCTATACTTCGAACAACACATTCTCTGCTTCCATGAAGCTCTATGAATTCGAGGATCTCCTCAAGATGAGGAGTTTCCTCCGCATCTCCAAATCAACGGTCCTGAACATCATGAAAGTCGAATCCGTCAAACCTGCACTGAACGGAAGATTCATGTGCAGGCTCAAGAACGGCGAAGAGGTCATAATCTCGCGTAAATATGTATCGAATTTCAAAGAATACATAAGCCGGAAGGTGAGGTAACAAATATGCGTGACAATATCATCGAACATATCAAAGACAACATAATGAACTTTTTCATAATAGTAACTCTGGTTGATGTGGCTATCTTCATATCAGGCATAATATTAGCTCCTGATGCGAAGCTCGGATACGATTCATATATCCTCCCCGTGCTCATCGGTTTCCTCGGTATAATACCCGGACTGATCATGTATTCCAAAAGGGAACTGACCATAAAGCAGGTGATCGTAAGAAATATCCTCCAGCTGATCCTTACCGAAGCGATCATATTAGCGTTCCTGGTGGGACCGTCCATTTTCTCATCTGAGGAAAACAGAGCAGGCGTGATCGCTATCTGCATCAGCGTAGCTGTCATTTATGCTGCCGTAATAATCATAAGGTATTTTCTGGATCTCAAGACTGCAGCAAAGATCACGGAAGCATTAAAGGTATATCAGGAAGAGGAGGGAAATAAAGCATGAACAGTAAAAAGTGTCTTATAACAACAGGGATCATCGCATCCTTATCATCTCTGCTGATGACAGCTGTTCCGTTCGGCACAGGGATCCTTGAGATCATCAACGCTGTGATCTTCGCGGCAGGAATTATAGCTATATTGGTCTTCGGTCTTGTGCGGAAGAACGATCTCCTGGTCATGATCTCATCCATCATCTATGTGGTTCTTTTTATGACTGTTACGCAAATCATCGAGGCAACTCTTAAAGGGTTTACTCTTGTCGCAGTGGGCTTTGTACCGGGCGCTGTCATGAGCATAACTGCACTTATCAGGACAGCAAAGGGGTGCCGGTCCAAGGCTTCATATATCGTTAACGGAATCGCTCTATTGCTGGCATTGGCTGGCATTGCATTGGCTGTTATTAACGGATTTGTGGTGTGATCTTCAGTTATGATCGTGTGCATTCCCTTCGGCATCTTACGGATATCCTCTGCGATGCCGACATAGATAAATGCCATCAGGAAGTTGCAAAAACATCACGCGAAGTGCAACAAAGCACAGATTCATCACAATAACAGTATCAGACCGGTAAACATAACTGCACCTGCCCAGTTGCCGGCACCGCCTATTCTCAGCGGTAAGAGTACCATCGCGACAGGAATGTAATTAACGATGCAGGCCCACTGAGGAAGTGAAGTCGTGCCTGTTACGACTGCAACAAATAAAGCAACACCGAGTGTAATAAGTCCGATATAACATCCGATCATTGTGATAGAGGTGTCTTTGAAGAACTTGACCACAGCCTGCCTAGCATCTTCCGTCATCCCCATCCTGACATAAAACCATTCTGCCACACCGCAGAAAACGTGATGTGCAACACCAAAGGATAAGAACATTCCAATGGCTATAAGGATTATCACAGCATAAACCTGTGAGAATTCAGACATCCAGAGATACAATCCGTAATATCCGCATGCGATCATGAATAAAGCAAGGCAGCCTGCAAGCATGGAGATGTTTATGTTCTTAAGAGGTATCTTAGCGAACGTTTCCGACATAGCCTTATTATCAGACATCTGCTTGAAATCAAATTTTTTGCCTCCCGGAACATATGTGATAAGGCAGTCACAGCATCCGCATATCAGATGACCCAATATGGCGATCAAAAACAGGATCTTAAATAAACTCATATGCACCTCCACACCGGATATTCTGAACTATTCTACCACGGAAGGTTAGAGTGTGCTAACTATTTTTATTCCCTGTTCTTGAGTATCTCACAAGGCTCAATACGGTTGATCTTACCCGTAAGGATCGTATTGATAATAAGATATACTGTCATTACGACTATGTAGAGCATTCATAATTCAAAACAGTGTGCACACCCATGCTGCCAGCGCTGATGCAGCCGGGAATATGACGATCAGCTTCAGCAATTGACTTTTGATATTATAACCGTATTTCCTGTTTGTATATACCGGTGTTACCTCAGGTGTAAAGGTCTGAAAAAAGTTGAATTTACAAAGCAGAAAATAATCGAAAAAGATCATATCGTATATCTTATATATCGTGAATATCAGGACAAATCTCAAGAAGAACTGCCAGAAAGTAAAGTCACTCCTGAAGCCATCCCATATGGAGATCACGCCGACGCCCAGGATCATGGTCATGCTCATTATCATTAAGGTCCAGCCTATCTTGCGGGCCCCGTAAAATTCCTCTTCTTTTCTGTCTATCACAAGCTCCAATGCTTCCTTCGGAGCTGAAGAAAACAGCTTCTTATCCTTGATAAACACGACCGCCGATATGAGCATAATTGTTATTGCCGCACAGAATACAAGTGCAAGAAATATAGTTAATAACATAATTACTCCTCCTGTTTTGATTTATAAAGGTAAAAGTCACACTTTGCTCCGCCGGTACCAAGTGTCTGCGTTCTCTCGAAAGTAATACCCTTAAGGTATGCATAGGCATAGATGTCGTTATTGCAGAAGATGTGTGCAATCTCGGGACACCCGAGTTCAGTTGTGTATTTCACATATGGACACCCGAGCACATCGAAACGCAGTGAATTCCCGTCGGCATGATGGAACTCCTGTCTGAAGCCGGCAGACTCCCCGAACATAGTCTTTGCTCCCTTGGCAAATCCCTTAAGAAATATCGTCCTTCCAAACGGGAACTTTACCATTCTCTGATATGTCTTAGCAGTCTCCTTAGCATAGGAGGCCATTCCTTCCTCAATGATCGCAAGAGCTTTATCAGGGGTTATTTCTTTCAGGGAGAGATGCAACGCAGATGCGTTAAAAATGCCTTTCGTATGTACATATTCCTCTTTAGGGAAAGGCGGGTATCTGTTTGTAATACCGGACAGGATCTCTGCAGCTCTGTTCCAGACATCATTCCCTTCAGATTCTCCGAGATGTGTCTTTATAGTACTTCTGATAGCACAGGACGGCTTTGATCCTTCGAGTAATGTTAAAGCCTCGCTCTTATCCATGGTAACTCCTTATAATTCTCTTATGTCCGGTGAGAATTATAGCACAGAGAGTTAGGCGTGGCTAACTATTTCTTCATTTAATGTTAAAACTAAAGCATATGAGTATATTATCTATCGGATCAGCCATTAGCACCTATCATTAACATAGGAACTAAAGTAAACAGCAGTTAAAACAAATAATACTGCCGCAGCATTGGCGTAAGCAGCAATCTCATCCTGCCACGACTAAATATATCCCGAGTGCCAAAAGGATAACGGGGAAAATATATGAAGAGGGTGACTTGATCTTCATTCTTTCCAGATCGACAAAATGTTCAGGATTATTCTCATCGATCAGGATGTCTCTTACCTCGCCCGTCGAAGGATGGCTGCCTGACGAATAGACCTTATCCGTAACCTGGTATGTTCTGCCGGAATATGTGAATTCATACACAGGACGGTAAGTCATTACATGATGACCTGTTCTTGAAATATGAGAATCTACACAGACAACAACAGCCTCAACGGTCTCTTTGTACCTGTTCTTATAATACCAGGTCATGGCGAAAGGATAGATCAGCATGATAATACCAAATGCAATTATAATTGTTCCGACTCCTCTATCACCAACTGCATCTATGAACCCGGGGAAGAACTTATCGGTTATGCATAAAAACATCAGGACCGTACCTATAAGCACCACGAACAAAGGAAGTATATAACTTGTCTTTGACATCTTAAGAAAAATAATACCCACAACAAGGAAAAGAAGCCCTACCAATGCCGGTGTTAACCACTGAAGAGGAGGTATCATTGAAAACACTGTCAGTAAGGCTATGAAACCAATGAATCCGCCTACTGCCAGAACCAGTCCCTTCCAGGATTTGATCACTCCCCTGTTATTGGCGAAAACATCATTATTATCATCTCTGTCAAATCTGTCTTCACTCATGTCTCTGTCACTCCCGATTTACATTATATCAAAAGCAATGATGTCCAGTGATAGTTTCCATAACAATCTGAGGCTCTTTTAAATTCAGCAGTTGACAAACATTCGTTCTAGTTCTATTATATGCATAGAACGTTTGTTTGTTTTTGAAGGGAGCCCGTACGATGTCAGAGTTGAAAGAAGTCTTTGCTGCATATAAGAAATTATCCTTCACTGACCGTATCGTGTTCTACACAACTCTTTCCAATACCGTAAATGTACACGAGGATAACATTCAGGATTTCCTTATCGAAACACGTATTTGCGATGGTAATACATGTATCTTTTGCGAAGGTTCTCATGTTGTTAAAAATGGTAAGCGTAAAGACGGTATTCAGCGTTTCCTCTGCAGTGATTGCAAGAGATCATTTATACCGAGTTCCTGCTCCGTTACTTCTGGTACTAGAAAGAACTTGAGTGTTTGGGCTCAGTATCTGAAATGCATGTCGGATAAAAAGACGCTTAAGGAAACTGCTGAAGAATGTTCCATATCGGTAACAACAGCCTTTTACTGGCGGCATAAGATACTGGATGCTCTGCAGGAAGTAACTGACAGAGTATGTCTTGACG
>Ga0247611_10002545_pt1 | contig 29120 bp, 23 predicted proteins | sample 177DNAGHGhighgp2_FD_192422 | JGI IMG/M metagenome (GOLD analysis project Ga0247611, IMG submission 192422) | Sheep rumen microbial communities from Palmerston North, Manawatu-Wanganui, New Zealand - 1770 DNA GHGhigh gp2 | ecosystem: Host-associated > Mammals > Digestive system > Stomach > Rumen... | reverse complement strand
GTCACGTAAGTCATCAGGTAACAGCAACTTCAACAATTCCTTCGTGGCTTCCATATATTATCTTTTGTCTTGCAAAGATAATAATCTTTTCCGTATTGTAAACACAGGGTTATGAAGATGAACCACATTATGGCCGTTCGGGACACTGCCACATTATTAAAGCAACGCCCCAATGAGCCACTTTCAGCAAGTCATTGACCGCTATCGCACCCAGTCATTCTCCGAAGCCGACAAAGGCAGTCGGTTCGAACGCCTTATGATTGCCATGCTTCGCACCCTGCCACCCTACAGCGACGAGCTGTGTCAGGTCTGGCCATGGAGAGAGTTCCCCTATCGGCAAAGCATATCCAAACACGACAGTGGCATCGACCTTGTGGCCATGACCACCCAGGGTGACTACTGGGCCATACAGTGCAAGTGTTATCTGGCCGACGCCAGAATAGACAAACCCGATGTCGACACCTTCCTCACCACCTCCTCGCGGGCCTTCTCCGACGGCGAGGGCAACAAGCACTTCTTTGCCCAGCGCCTGTGGATAGACACCACCGATGGGGGATTCACCTCCACCGCTGCCGACAGTTTCAAAAACCAGATTATCCCCGCTGCCATCCTGCATCTGCAGGAACTGGCCGAAATGCCTCTCGACTGGGAGGAACTCGACCATGGCATCAGCGGTGCCAAGGCCATCACCGAGCGCAAAAAGCTGAAACCCCATCAGGAGGAGGCCCTCGCCGAGGCCGTCAAGCATTACAAAGACCACGACCGTGGCAAACTCATCATGGCCTGTGGCACTGGCAAAACCTTCACCTCCCTCCGCATAGCCGAGCATCTGGCCGGGGCCAGAGGCAAGGTGCTTTTCCTCGTCCCCAGCATCGCCCTCATGGGGCAGACCCTTCGGGCGTGGTGCATGGATGCCCAGCACCCCCTGCGGCCCATGTGCGTATGCTCCGACAGCGAGGTGAGCCGTAGCCGCGACAATGGCGACGACACCAACATCACCTCTGTGGTCGACCTTGCCTGGCCCGCCTCCACCAGCGTGGAGCAAATCAAGCATCAGTTCCAGGCACTCCTACACGACAAACGCGAGGGCCTGTTGGTAGTCTTTTCCACCTATCAGAGCATCGAGCGTGTGGCTGCGGCACAGCGGGCAGTGGGCGAAGCCATGGATTTCGATTTTATCATCTGCGACGAGGCCCACCGCACCACAGGTGTCACCCTCAAGGACGAGGAGGAGAGTGCCTTTGTGCGTGTACACGACAATCACTTCATCCATGCCTCCAAGCGCATGTACATGACCGCCACCCCACGCCTGTATAAAGATACCGACAAGCAGAAAGCGCAAGAGCGTGAGGCTTATCTCTGCAGCATGGACAATGCCGAGCAGTATGGCGAGGAGTTCTACCGTCTCGACTTCAGTCATGCGGTGGAGAAGAACCTCCTTTCCGACTACAAGGTGCTTATCCTCAATGTCGACGAGAAGGATGTGACCACTGAGGTGCAAACCGCTTTGGCAGGCTTAGATGCTGCCTCCCGCCGTGAGGTCGACACCGACGACATGGCCAAGCTCATCGGCTGCATCAACGCCCTCAGCAAGCGCAGCCGCTACGACAACAAGCTGCTCACCGAAATCGACCCCCAACCCATGCACCGCGCCGTGGCCTTCTGCCAGAATATCAAGATGAGCAAAGCCATCACCGCAGCCTTCAATGCCTGTGCCGACAGCTACTACAGCAGCCTTTCCGCCAGCGAGCGCGAAGGGCTGGTTCAGGTTACTGCTCGGCATGTTGACGGCAGCATGGGTGCGGCACAGCGCGACAACCTTATTGGCTGGCTCAAGCGTACTCCCACCGACGGCACCGACTGCCACATCCTCTCCAATGTCCGCTGCCTCAGCGAGGGGGTGGATGTCCCCTCGCTCGATGCCGCCATATTCCTCTCGCCCAAAAACTCACAGGTCGACGTGGTGCAGAGTGTGGGCCGTGTTATGCGTATCGCTCCGGGCAAAAAGTATGGCTATATCATCATCCCCATCGTTGTGCCCAGCGACGTGGACCCCGAAAAGGCGCTCGACGACAATCAACGCTATGCTGTGGTGTGGGACATCCTACGCGCACTCCGCGCCCACGACGACCGTTTCAACGCCATGGTGAACAAGTTGGAACTGAACAAGCGCAAACCCAACACCGTGCAGGTGGTGCGTCCCGGCAGCCATCTGATTGGCTCCGGCGGTAATGCTGAGCCCGTCGATTCCACCGGCAAGGTGTCGGAGGATGAGATTCGATACCAGACCCAGCTGGAGATGCGGTTTGAGCAATTGCAGAACGTCATCTTTGCCCGCATGGTGCGCAAGGTGGGCAGCAAACGCTATTGGGAGCAATGGGCTGCCGATGTGGCCAAGATAGCCGAACGCCACATTGCTCAAATCAGTAGCCTTGTCGCCAACGATGAAAAGGCCCGCAAGGCCTTCGACAGCTTCCTGCGCGGTTTGCACAAGGACATCAACCCTTCGGTCACCGAGGCGGCTGCCATTGAGATGTTGGCGCAGCACATCATCACACAACCCGTCTTCGAGGCGCTCTTCGAGAATTATGCCTTTGCCGACAACAACCCCGTCAGCAAGGCCATGAACAAGATTGTCCGTGTGCTGAACAAGAAGATTGACGAGAAAGACCACCGCAGCCTTGAGAAATTCTACGACAGCGTGCGGACCCGTGCCAAGGGCATCGACAATGCCGAGTCCAAGCAGAAGATAGTGGTGGAACTGTACGACAAATTCTTCTCCACAGCCTTCCCGCGTGTCAAAGAGCAGCTGGGCATTGTCTACACGCCTGTCGAGGTGGTGGACTTCATCATCCACAGCGTGGAGCATGTGCTGCGCGAGCAGTTCGGCCGCTCCATGAACGACCGCGACGTGAAAATCATCGACCCCTTCACTGGCACAGGCACCTTCATCACCCGCCTGTTGCAGAGCGGCATCATCAAGCCCGACAACCTCGAGTACAAATACCGCAACGAGATATTCGCCAACGAGATAGTGCTGCTTGCCTACTACATCGCCAGCGTCAACATCGAAAACACCTACCACGACCTTATCGCTGCCGCCATTGAACCGAACCCCGAAACATCCTATACACCCTTCCCTGGCATCTGCCTCACCGACACCTTCGAGCTTGGCGAGCAGATGTACAGCAAACTCAAACCCAAGCAAAAAGAGATGGAAGGCATGGAGACCCCCTTTGTGGAGAACAGCAAACGTGTGCTACGCCAACTCAACAGCCCCATCACCGTCATCATCGGCAACCCGCCATACTCAGCCGGACAAAAAAGTGCCAACGACAATGCTCAAAATCAACACTATCCCTTGCTGGAGGAGAAAATGCAAAAATCATATGTGGAAACGGGAACAGCTACCAACAAAAACGCTATTTATGACAGCTATATTAAGGCTTTTCGCTATGCAACGGACCGACTGGGTAAAGATGGTATAGTTGCTTTCGTTAGCAATGGCGCTTGGTTGGATAACAATTCTTTTGATGGCTTCCGCAAAAGCATAGAGCAGGAGTTTGCTGAGATATATGTCTTCAACCTTCGGGGCAATCAGCGTACCAGTGGTGAACTCTCACGGCGAGAGGGAGGAAAGATATTTGGCAGCGGTAGCCGCACGCCTGTCAGCATTACATTGTTGGTAAAGAAACCCCACCAAGGAAAGGCCACCATTCACTACCATGATATCGGTGACTACCTCTCCCGTGAGCAGAAACTTGACATTATCCGCAAGGCAAAATCTATTGCTACGTTACCAATGGACATTCTTCATCCCAATGAACATGGTGACTGGATAAATCTGAGAAATGATAGCTTTTCAAACTTCATTCAAATAGAGCCGGAAAAGAAATTCGACCAAAGACAGAAGAGTTTTTTTATCACATATTCTTGTGGAGTGAAGACTCAACGTGACCCATGGTGTTATAATTATTCGAAGGATATAGTTGATAAAGTGTCCCGAGAAATGGTGGATTATTATAATTCTCAGAGAAAAAAAATATGTTCATGAGAAATAGATAGTGTTGATTTCGAAACAAATAAAATTAGTTGGACGAGAGCAGTTCTAAACGATATCACAAAAAATAAAGTTTACTCGAAAGAGGATGGTTGTATTGTGTCTGCAACATATAGACCGTTCTCTAAGCAAAACCTGTTTTCATATCCACCGCTTAATGAAATGACCTATCAGATTCCAAGACTTTTCCCAACAAATAATCATAATAATCTGGTTATATGTATCCAAGGCGAGGGAGTGTCGAAGGAGTTCTCAACTTTAATGGCCAATATTATTCCTGACCTTGGTCTTATTGGTAGTAATCAATGTTTCCCTCTCTATTGGTACGAGGAGCGGAAGGGGACTCAGGGGTCTTTGTTCGATGATGGCAAGGACAGGTATATCCGGCATGATGCAGTGACGGACTTTATCCTGAAGCGGGCGCGGGAGCAGTATGGCCCCAAGGTGACCAAGGAGGATATCTTCTACTATGTGTATGGGTTCCTGCACTGCCCGTCGTATCGCGAGACATTTGCCAACGACCTCAAAAAGATGCTGCCACGCCTGCCCCTGGTGGAGAAGTCCGAGGACTTCTGGGCGTTCAGCAAGGCGGGTCGCGACCTCGCCGAGCTGCACTTGAACTACGAGAAGGTTCCAGCAACGAAAGAGGTGGTCGTCGACTGGCACAACATGCTGCCCGGCCTCGCCGACAACGACACCCCGGAGAAGCTATACCGCGTGGAGCAGATGCGCTTTGCACGGAGCGCGAATGGCGGCAAAGAAAAGGACAAAAGCGTGATAGAGTACAACCCATTTATCACCCTGCGGCATATACCCCTGCGGGCTTACGACTATGTGGTGAACGGCAAGAGCGCCATTGAGTGGGTGATGGAACGCTACTGCGACAAGGTGGACAAGAAGAGCGGCATCCACAACGACGCCAATCAGTGGGGCATCGAACATGGCAATCCCCGATATCCGCTCGACCTGCTGCAAAGTATAATCACCCTCAGTCTCCGCACCCTCGACATTGTGGACAGCCTGCCCAAAATCACTTTCTGACAGTCGCCGCGTTAGGCTGTCGAGCAGCCCCTTTCAAACAAGGTTCTGTTTGAAAGGGGCTGCTCGCAATTTCAAACGTGCGTAAACTCGATGATGGCGCAGGTGTCGGTCTGTGTGGCGAGGGTGACGATGATGCTGGGGTCGAGTGTGTAGAGCGTGGGGAGGAGGGTGTGGCCGAGGTGGGCGGCAGAGCGATAGTCCACACGCAGTCCGCCAATGGCAAAGTTCTCCGGCAGCAGTTCCATGGCCATACGGACGTATACGGCGTTGTTGACATGGCGGTTGTAGTCGATGTCGGCCCGCATCACACGGATGGGCTCGCAGCCCACGCCCTGCACGTCCGGCAGGATGATTCGGCGGTCCTTGTAGTCCATGGGCAGCTTAGTGTCGAGTAGGAGAGAGGCGGCCACGCTGTCCGGCACGCGTTTCAGCCGGCCAGTGTTTTTGTCGACAAAAGCCCCCATGCTCCAGGTGCGGTAGCAGGGTTGCCCGTCGGAGTCGTAGATGAATGTGTTGCGGAAGCCAAACATGGGCTTCACTTCGTAGACCGAGGTGGTGACGGTGAGGTGCTCTTTAAAAGTAGGCACGCGCACAATCTCCACTTGTCGCGAGGCCAGCAGTTGTGCCATGTTCTGGCTTTCGAAAAAGTCTCTGACTTGTGGCTGGCTGTCGAGCCACAGCTCGGAGCAGTCCTGCATCATCTGTAGTGCGGAGTAGAGCTTGAGGTGGCCCGTGCTGTCGACGGTGCTTGTGGTGGCTTGGCAATGGATGGTGTACATAGTGAGGCTTGATAAGAGGTCAGTTGTTACTCAGAGCCGAACCCGGCCAGCTGTGCTGGGCTCGGCTCTAAAGGGGACAACTGCCCGGGGTGCCATTAGCGGATAAAGTTGGTGTAAACTATCTCTTCCTGCTGGGGGAGGCCGCTCTTGAGGCGCTCGGCGGCGATGGCGCGGAGCAGGAATGCCATGTTGCGGGCCAGGATGCGCATGTTTTGCAGCCCTTCGGTGTCCTGCATCACTTCTTCACGGTTGTTGCCATGCACCATGTTCCAATAGCGGCCGCTGGCCACGGGCATCTCGGAGATGGTAAAATACTTGTTCAGCTGGTCGAAGGTGGCGGTGGTGCCGCCGCGACGGGCGGAGCAGACGGCGGCACCCACCTTGAAGCGTTTGCAGAAGGGGGTGCTGAAGAAAAGACGGTCCAGGAAGTTGGTGAGGGTGCCGTTGGCAGAAGCATAATAGACCGGCGAGCCGACCACCAGACCGTCGGCGGCCTCGAACTTGGGGGCCACCTCGTTGACCATGTCGTTGAAGACGCAGTGTCCCAGTTCCGAGCAGCGGCCGCAGGCTATGCATCCGCGGATGTCTTTCTGTCCGATATTGATGATTTCGGTTTCTACACCTTCGGCGTTGAGTGTGCGGGCCATCTCGGCCAGGGCGGTATATGTGCAGCCGTCGGAGTTGGGGCTGCCGTTGATGAGGAGTACGTTGGGCTGTTTCATTTCGATGCTGTTTTTTCTAAATAACGTGTCAAGCTACCATATTATTGTGTGTCTGAAGGCGTGGGACGGGCTATTGGGTGCGGGCTGCGGGGAGCGGTGCTGCGTTTTTCTTACTTGTCTGCCTCTACGCTGCGGATACATCCCAGCGCATTGAGAGTGCGGGGATAGCCTATGAAGGGTATGTTGGCGGATATGACGGCTATGAGCAGGTCCTTACTGTTGCCTACTTTGTAGTTGCCAGCGATATGGCTTTTCAGCTGTGGCTCGCATCCGCCTTGGGCGGACAGGAAACAGAAAGTAATCAGTTCGCGGGTCTTCAGGTCGAGCCCCGTCCGGGTATAGTAGTCGCCAAAGCAGTTGTCGGCCAGCCATAGGTTGATATGACGGCTGTCGTCGGGACCCGATTTCCAAAAGTCGCGCATCCCCTCGCCGAAACAATCCACCTGAGCCTGTGTGCCTGCCTTGCGACGTGTATCCATCGTTGTGGTAGACTGCGGGGCCAGGGGCAGCGGGATGCCACGGGCTGAGAGAATCTCATTGGTGGTCGAAAGGAACGGACGGACACGCCCCATGCCCAAATAAGCAGTGGCTTGGTAGACAATTTCCTTCACTTCCACAGGAGTCACGCCCTTGTCCAATGCCACAGGCAGCAGCTCGCGGTAGGTGTCGATGCCTTGGCAGCCCAAGAGTGTGGCAAGGTAGGAGATGTAACGGGTATGGTCGTCGAGCTGGTCTTTGACCTGCTCGGCCACTTCGCCGAAGGCAAAGGCTTCGAAACGCTGTATGTATTCAGGGTCTGTCACGCTGAGCAGTTCCCCACTGGCTGGCAGTTTGTCGTACTCCTCATCGGTGATGGGCTCCAGCCACTCGTTGGAGGCACCCGCCTCCACATGGGCATTGTAGGTGAGGTGCTGAAACCAAGAGTCCTTGGCGGCACCGTGCCAATGCTTCACTTCGGCCGGGATAGCCACTACCGAGCCAGGATGCATGGCCACTGGGGCCTGGCCTTCGGCCACATACCAGCCGTGACCGGCCACGCAGATGAGCACCTGCACCGACTTATGGTGGATATGCCAGTTGTTGCGGCAACGGGGTTCGAAGGTGACATTCACGGGGCCTCCGTTGGCGGCATCGAGGGGGGCCAGATAACTGTTGCCGATGAAATACTGGGCGTAGGCGGTGTTGGGCTCGCCTTTGGGCCAGACGTTGAAATCTACATTCTCTTTCATGTTTTGGGCTTTGATGGTGGTGATGGTCATCAGCATGGCCATCACGAAGGTGATGATTCTCATGTATTAGTGTTGTTTAATAAAGATTTGTCTCATTGTTTCGGGGTCGAGTGGCCGCATGGTGGGCAGGTTCAGGCTTTTCACCATGTGCAGGGTGCCTTGCTTGTACTTCTGAAAATGTTCGGTCTTCAGATGTTGCTGGTAGGCCTCGTCGGAGGCATAGATTTCCAGGATGTGGATGAGTGTGGGGTCGTCGGCGCTCTGCATCGGGAAGAGACAGATGACGCCGGTTTCCAGCTCCACGCTCAGGCGGTCCACCTCGTTGGCGTATGACAGGTATTCTTCCAGGTGCTCGGGGTAGACTTCGATTTCTGCTAATCGTACTATCATGGTTTCTTGTTTGGGGTTGGATGGTGAAAGGGGTTGTTGTTTGTTAAAGAGCCATTCGGCATTTTTATGCAATATCATCTCTTTGAACGGGGCAAGGTCGGGTTCGTCGGAGAGGTACTGCCGCATGCGCTGTAGGCTTTGAGTCAGCATCTGCGGGGCTACGTAGGGATAGTCGGAGCCGTAGAGCAGGTGGGTGGGTGTGGTGATGGTGAGCATCATGCGGATGACTTGGGGCGAGTGGGTTCCGGCCAGGTCGTAGTAGAGGGCTGCAAGGTTCTTGTCCCAGTCGATGTCGCCCACCAGCTTGTTTGCCTGCATCACGGGGACCAGCGATTTCATGCGGGGGATGGCCAGCGGCAGGTAAGCCCCGCAATGGGGCACCACCACTTTCACGTTCGGATAGCGGGCAAGGACGTTGTGGCTGATCATGTTAGCCACAGCGCGGGTGGTCTCCGAGAGGTACTCCTGTAGGGCGAGGGGAGTCTGTTGCATCACCTGTGTGTTGACGGGATCTGGCCGGTGGGGGTGCAGGATGACCACCGCGTTCCGTCGATTGAGCACGGCAAAGAGTGTGTCCAACTCGGGGGCTCCGAGATATTGCCCACGGATGTTTGTGGCCAGTTTTATGCCATCGGCTTTGAGGGTGTCCAGCGCATAGATGGCCTCGCGCACGGCGGCATTGACATCGGGCAGGGGCAGGGCGGCGCAGAACAGAAACCGGTTGGGGTATTTCTGTCTCAACCTGGCCATAGCTTCGTTGGTGTTGCGTATGACCTTTGTAGAAGAGGGTTGGGGTGCAGGCATGGTCAGCACTGATTTCTGCACACCTGCTGAGTCCATCCACTTCAGGTGGTCCTCGGTGGTGTATTGGGGCAGGTGGAACCCCTCCTCCATCAGCCTTCCCTCCGCCGAGAGCGAAGCCCTAATCTCGGGGGTGATGATGTGGCTGTGCACATCTATCACACCTTGTGCCATGGCCGCAGTTGTGGCCGCCAATAGTGTTATGAATGAAAGAAGTCTCATCTTCCTTTTTCCCTTTATTGTCTTTTCTATGATGAGACATCCCCTGCGGGGAATGGGTCTCATGGTTCTTTTTTGTTCTCTTTTCTATAAGCGTCATCCCCTACGGGGAATCGTTCGCGTTTATTCACCCTTCTATTTAGCGTCATCCCCTACGGGGAATCGTTCACGTTTATTCACCCTTCTATTTAGCGTCATCCCCTACGGGGAATCGTTCACGTTTATTCACCCTTCTATTTAGCGTCATCCCCAATGGGAAATCAGGCACCTACAAGATAGCCCGTAGGGCTTTCCTCTTAATAGCAACTCCCCCATCTCCGTCTTCTAAATACCCTGTAGGGGTTCTCTCTTAATCCTCACCTTCAACTCTCCAAAATCGTCATCCCCAACGGTGAATCGTTCGCGTTTATTCACCCTTCTATTTAGCGTCATCCCCTACAGGGAATCAGGCACCTACAAGATAGCCCGTAGGGCTTTCCTCTTAATAGCAACTCCCCCTTCTCCGTCTTCTAAATACCCTGTAGGGATTCTCTCTTAATCCTCACCTTCAACTCTCCAAAATCGTCATCCCCAACGGTGAATCGTTCGCGTTTATTCACCCTTCTATTTAGCGTCATCCCCTACGGGGAATCAGGCACCTACAAGATAGCCCGTAGGGCTTTCCTCTTAATAGCAACTCCCCCATCTCCGTCTTCTAAATACCCTGTAGGGGTTCTCTCTTAATCCTCACCTTCAACTCTCCAAAATCGTCATCCCCAACGGGGAATCAGGCCCCAACAAGATAGCCCGTAGGGCTTTCCTCTTAATAGCAAACTCTTATCTCACCCTCACGATACTCCGTCGGGGTTCTCTCTCAATTCTCACCCCTGCAAATCTTTTCATTTGCAATCGAATATGCAACCTGCGGCCTACCGCCAGCCCATGAACATCTTGGTCACCTCGCCATCGTGGTGGTCGAAGAAGAGACTGCGGCCCGTGTCGAGGGTCTGGATCTGAGCCATCTCGTCGTCGGTAAGCTCGAAGTCGAAGATATTCAGGTTCTCGGCCATGCGCTCGCGGTGAGTGCTTTTGGGGATAATGATGACGCCGCTCTGCAACAGCCAGCGCAGGGCTGTCTGTGCCACGCTCTTGCCGTGGCGCTTGCCTATCTCGGTCAGCACGGGGTTGGAGAAGAAACCGTTGCGGCCTTCGGCCAAGGGTCCCCACGACATGATGCGGCAGTCCAGCTCGTCCATAAACTTTCGTGCCTCGCGCTGCTGGTCGAATACGTGGGTCTCCACCTGGTTCACCATGGGCCGGATGTCCACATTGTAGGCCAGGTCGACAAGGTGGTCGGGGAAGAAGTTGCTGACGCCGATGGCGCGCAGTTTGCCCTCCCGGTAGGCCTCCTCGAGGGCGCGGTAGGCCCCGTAGCGGTCGCAGAAAGGCTGGTGCAACAGCATAAGGTCGATGTAGTCGGTCTGCAACTTGCGCAAACTCTCGTCGATGCTGGCTTTGGCGCGCTCATATCCGTAGTTGCCAATCCATATCTTGCTGACGATGAAGAGCTCTTTGCGGTCGATGCCGCTCTTGCGGACGGCATTGCCCACGCCCTCCTCGTTGCGGTAGGCCTGCGCGGTGTCGATCATGCGGTAGCCCACGCTCAGCGCGTCGCTCACGCAGCGTTCGCATTCTTCGGGCGTCACTTGGTACACGCCGTAGCCCATTTGCGGCATCTCGACGCCGTTGTTTAATTTGATGGTCTGCATAATATTCTCTTTTTTATGTTTCTACATTGACACTATAATAGAAATAATCGATTGCAAAAATACAAATAAAATGTAACAGAAAAGATGCACAGATGTCGGTTTGTATTACACTTTTTGCCCCTCTGGGTCTTATTTTGATGCTGAATTTGCAAAACCGACCTGCCATGCAGCCGAGCCGCAAGCGGGAGGGCAAGAAGGCCGAGCCGATGAATCATAACAAAAAGCGAGACCACTTGTCGGGTCTCGCTTTTTTTGTTTGTGGCAATCGAGAATGCCGTTTATTCTACGTTCTTGATGAACTTGGCGGGGTTGCCGCCGACGATGGTGTTGGGTGCCACATCCTTGGTTACCACTGAGCCGGCAGCCACGACGGCATTCTCGCCCACGGTGACGCCGGGCAGGATGGTGGCGCCGGCTCCCACCCAAACGTTACGGCCTATGTGCACGGGCTTGCAGATAAGCAGCTGGCGGTCGTGCAGGTCGTGGTTATTGCTGATGAGTTGCACGTTGGCGGCTATCATAGCGCCGTCGTCAATGGTGATGCCACCGCGCGACATCATCAGGCAGTTATTCATAATCATCACGTTGCGCCCAATCTTCACTTTGTCGAAACAGACGCCTGTGAGGCCGGGCATCACCCATCCGCCTTCGCCGAGGTTGGACCCGAAGAGTTCGCGCACCAGGGCGGTGTACTCGTCGGTATAGGGCATAGTGTGGTTGAGTTTGAAGAGCACCTGGGCCTGGCGCACACCTTCGGCGTGCTCTTCGGGAGTGGTATTGCGGGGGTCTACGATAACAGGTTCCATTGCTTTTGTCATGTTATTTCACCACGCTCTTGATCCATTTCTCCACCTTGGCCTTGCCTGTGCGGACTTCGTGGCCATAGATGCTCCAGCCGGCGGTGACGTTGGCTTTGGGGAAGGCTTTCTTCACATCGCTGACGCAGTTGGCCAGGCCGCTGCCCTCGTGGGTGGTGAAGGGGATGACGTTCTTGCCGTCGAGGTTGATGTCCTTGAACAGGGTGAACATCACCTGGGGATAGGTGCCCCACCACACGGGACCGCCGATGAAAACGGTGTCGTACTGGCTGAGGTCAGGGGCTTGGCCCTCATAGGGGGGCAGCTCACCGGCGTTGGCCTCTTCTTGTGCCAGCTTGATGAGGGGGGTGTAAGCCATCCCGTCGTATTTATGGGTGACGATTTCGAACTGGTCAGCACCAGTCAGCTCGCTGATGTAGTCGGCCACGATTTTGGTGTTGCCCACCTCGATGTTGCCCACGCTGTAGTTGTCGCCTGCATGGGAGAAGAAGATGACGATTGATTTGTTCATGTTGTTGTTGTGTGTTTGTTTGTTTACAGACTTATTGGATTGCCCGCTGCACCCCGTCACGGTGAGGAGGGTGAGCAGGAGGGCGGCGATAGTTCTTGTTTTCATGTGAGGTTGTTATTTGTCTATGTTAATGATGTGGTATTGGCGGGAGCCGAGACCAATCTTTTCGGCATGCTCTATGATGTGGACACCATGGCGGTCGTTGATGCGCTCTTTGAGGGCCGAGGCATCGTCGCCGCTTTGGTTCTGATGGTTGAAGACGAGGTCGAGACAGGCTTGGTCCAGAGCCACGGGGTCGGTGGAGGCAAGGATGCCGATGTCTTTAAGCTCGGGGGCAGCGGGGTCGCTGTCGCAGTCGCAATCCACGGAGAGGTTGTTCATGACGTTGATGTAAATAATCTTGTCGCCGAAATGGTCGGCCACGGCAGCGGCGGCGGTGGCCATGCATTCCAGAAACTTGTCTTGGTTCTCGGGCTTGATGTTGTCCCACAGTTGGCGGTAGTCTTCGCTCAGGCCGTTGGTGTGGATATAGGTCTTGCCGTTGCGTGAGGCCACGCCGATGCTCTGGTTTTTCAGCACGCCGCCAAAGCCGCCCATGGCGTGCCCTTTGAAGTGGGCAAGGTTGACCATGAAGTCATAGTTCTGTAGGTGGCTGCCCACGATGTTGTACTTCATATAGGTCGTGTCGCGGACGGGGAGGCGTATTTCGCCATCGGCATCCATGATGTCCACCCCGCCAATGGCGTTGAAACCGTGGTCGGCGATAACGGCCAGATGGTCGGCAGTATTCATGCGTTTGCCAGCATAGGCGGTGTTGCACTCAACCAGTTTGCCGTTCACCAGCTTCACGAAGTCGCCAATCAGTTCGGGCTTCAGGTAATTGTGCCCTCCGGCCTCGCCGGTGCTGATTTTCACTGCCACACGTCCCTGGGCTTCCACGCCGAGGGCTTTGTAAATGTCGATTAAGGCCTCGGGCGTAATGCGTGAGGTCATGTAAACAGCGGAACCTTCCGGGGTTTGGGGTTCGGGCTGAGGCTCTTCGGCCTTGTTGCCGCCACATGCCATCAGGGCTGTAGTGAGCAGGAGGAGGATGGGTGTTTTTTTCATTGTAATGGATATTTGTATTTGTTATTAATTTTCAGTGAGTCTGGCGGCATAGCAGTCAATAGGTCGAGGCAGTGCTGTAGGTGATGAGCCAGTGCCCTTGGCGGCGTTGCATGGTGAGACGGAGACGGAGTCGCCATGTGTGGCGGCCTCCGCCGAACACGGCAGCGTTGACTCGGCTGCACCCCGTGAGGGTGGCGTTGTCGCCCTCCACGGTGATGTCTATCTTGTCGTGCTCGACGCTGTAGTAGTTCAGCGTCCCGTCGGCAATGGCGTTGATATATTGTTGCTTGTTCTGTTGCATGCCGGTCATGTGCTGCAGCACAAAATCGTCGGCATGCATGGCGCTGAGTGCCGCCGTGTCTTTGTCGATCATGGCGCGGCACATGTGCTTATAAAGTTGCTCCAAATTGCTTTTCTCGTTGGTGTTTGTGTCCATAGTGGTGAGTGGTGTAATCGTCAGAAACAGAAGGGTGACAAGTGTGAGCATAGTTGGATGGATTAATGAGTGTGATTTAAAACCTGGCGTTCTCCGATTGCTTGGCAGCCTTCAGGGCTTTCACTTCTGAATGGTCGGCCAGAATCACATGGCGGCCGGCCGACACGAGGTGGATGATTGCCATGCCGATATATCCTGTCCCTATCAATTCTGTTACTTCCTTCTGTTTCACAATGTTGTGTATTTGCTCTTAGTCTCGTTTTTCGAAATGCAAAAATACAGCCTTTTTCCCTATAGGCCGTTACAGATTTTTCGGTATTAATGTCAGATTTTTCAGAATAACTGATGATTACCAGTAGGGGAGTACCCCCTCATCGCTGACTTAGAGGGTTTTATTTGCGCAGCTCGCTCGGTGCCGCACCCAGGTTTTTCTGCACGTAGCGCACAAAATAGCTCATGGACGAAAAACCGAACATGTCGCTGATATCCTCGAGCGAGAGTTCCTGCTGCCGCAACAGGCGGCTGATGTCGAGTGCCGTGTAGCGCGTAATCCAATAAATGGCTGGCTGTCCGCTGATGTTATTGCACACCTCGCTCAGGTATTTGGGGGTGACGCACAGCTCGCCCGCATAGTACGACACCAGCCGGTGCTGCCGGTAGTCGCCACGGTCCAGCATGGCCAGAAACTTCTGCATCAACTGGGCATGCTGCCCACTCACCTCCTTCGAGCCGTACAGCTCCACATGAAAATCGAAAAAGTCAATTATCATGCACTGTATGGCATTGAGCATGGCATCGCGGTGGAAATGATGCTGCGGCAAAGCCAGTCGGCGCCGGATATATTCAAAATTCACCGCACAAACCTCATACTGAGCTTCGTTCAGGTGCATCACAGGTGCCTCGAACAGCGCCAGATGTCCCCTCATGCCATAGTTGCTCTGTGGGGTGGCGACAGCTATAAACTCCTGCGACACATACACAACCTCCATTTTCATGTCGTCGCTTTGGCGGATATCCATCATCAAGATGCTCTGCTGGGATATGATGATGCAGTCGTGTGCCCCGAAGTGGTGTACCGCTTCGCCCATCCGGAACGAGCCTTCTCCGCTGTGGCACAACGCATGAACGATATACCCCCGCAGTTGCAACTCGGCGGTACCGGACAGGGTGTCGGCTATGATAATGTCTTCTCGGCTCTCATTCATGCTTTTTATAACGGACATTGCACCCGATTATTGTTTATGATTCGTTGTTTTAACAACTATAAATTCAATGCCCAATCGCACCCCAGCTGGGCAGCGACGCCGTGCGCTTTAGTTATGAGAATAAAACGGAATCCTTCACTCACCTCATGCCGGGAAAGACCATTCTGCCCATGGCTCCGGACTTATTTTTAGCTATGTGAATTATTTTTCGTATATTTGCAATCTAAATCCAATAAGTGCAGTTATGAGAAAAATCTCCTTTATCCGTCTCTTTATGCCACTGTTACTGGCATTTGCAGTTTCCTCGTGCGTGGTTTATCACCCCCACAATGTCGACATTCCCCTGCTGCACCAGCGCGGCCAACTCCAGCTCGAAGGCTCTCTGTCGCTCTCGGCACCCCTCTTCGCCGCTCCGGCCATCAACGCCACTGCCTCCTATGCCCCTGTGAACCACTTGGGCGTTCAGGCCGCCGCCAGCCTCACCTCGCCCCACTACTATTACCTCCAGGGCGCCGCAGGCACATGGTTCACCTCCGGCAACTTTGTTGTCGAGGGCTACCTCGGCTATGGACACGGCCGTTCGCTGATTGACAGCACTGAATCCAGCATCAATCGCAACTATCAGATCGACGGCAACTACGACCTCTATTTCGGACAAATAAACCTTGGCCTTGCCGATCTGGCCGACGGACATATCGACATGGGACTCGGACTAAAAGGCGGCTACCTAACTCCCAACTTCAAACAGACGGAGCTCCTCGCCGATGGCCTCACACAGGAAGTCTCCTCCTATGCCGACCCCAGCTTCCTGATTCAGCCCCAGCTGATGTTCCGGTTCGGATTCTCCAAACTGAAATTCTCCTTCAACCTCGGCTACACCTATCTCACGCAATGGGCTTTCGACAACAACTACTTCAACTACGACCGCCTCAGCCTCTCAGCAGGTGTAAACTACAGGTTTTAAAGGATGATCAAGCCATAAGCTTTGAAAATAAATACCTTTAGTGTGACATTACTATACCTATGAACCACTTTGTTCGCGAAATAATAATTGACAGGCTCTTTCATCTCAAAGACCTTGAAATATCAATACCCGACAGCGCATACCCTCACCTAATCATAACTGGTAAGAACGGGAGTGGGAAAACTGTGCTGTTACAAATAATGTCCGACCTCTTGCAATTATTGGCAGATCGTTTTACTCCGGATCATCCTTCAGCAATCTCTTTTGCTCAATCCATTCCATTAGGGCAATCTGTTGAAGAAATACATGTCGCTCGTGAACAAAGTAGTGTACATTGTTATATTTTTAATTCAAGACATATTTCCGAGGCTTTCTGTTCAGGGGACTTTGTGATGGCTTATTACCAGGCAGATAGAAGTTTCAAAATGATTGAGCCTGTGTCGCCGCAAAAACCCGTTGTTGTAACCGATGATATTCGTCACAATTCCTCCGAGCAATTTATTAACTTCCTTGTTGATCTGAAGTTCCAGGAACTTTTGGCAATCAGCAATAAAGATACCCAAAGGGCATCCGAAATCAAATCTTGGTTCGACACTTTCGAAGTGCTGCTCCGTAGGCTTTTTGAAGACCAAGAGCTAACCCTGCAATTTTCGCAGCAAGACAGTTATTCGTTTAACGTGAGTACCAAGGGTCAAACCTTTGGGTTCAATGAAATGTCCGACGGCTACAAAGCAGCCCTGATTATTGTTGCCGACTTGATACTCCGAATGCACAAACAAGGCAAGTTGTCTGATGTATTTACTAAAGAAGGCATCGTCCTTATTGATGAAATAGAAACTCATCTGCACTTGAGCCTTCAAAAGATGATTATGCCTTTTTTGACAGGTGTATTTCCAAACATTCAATTCATAGTCACCACCCACTCTCCATTCGTCCTCAGTTCCATGCCCAATGCTGTGGCCTACGACCTCGAACACCAGGAAGTCATTTCTAATCTGACTGAATACTCTTACGAAGCTTTAGCCGAAGGCTATTTTGGTGTGAAGTCTGATTCCAGTTATTCCGAAATGCGGCTCAACGATTTCCGCCGTCTTCTCGAAAAAGCCCAATGGTCAGAGGCCGACAGGATTAAGATAAAGAATCTGAAGGAAGACTTTGAGAAGATTCCAGAAGTGGTGTCGCCACTCATTGTAGGCGAGTATAAAAGGCTTTCTATTAAATATGCGGACAAACTAATGGCTTTGCAATAATGATCAGAGTTAGGAAAAGTGCCGTCCCACCACATTCATTGACTTCGACCAAGGCCTACAATGGTGAGGATGTGAATAGTCAGTTGGATGCTGATCAGCATAACAAATGCTACCTTTGTGAGCGAGTTTGTGATACCGATTGTCAAGTTGAACACTTAAAAAGCCAAAGGAACAATCCTCATTTGAAACAGGTTTGGGATAACTTGCTTTTGGGTTGCAGCTATTGCAATGGCAGAAAGTCTGATGCTTACGACAATATTCTAAACCCTTTGGCTGTTAATATCGAAGATGAGATAGAACAGCGTATTGATTACTCGAACAAGCAAGCCATGTTTGTGGCCACCTCCAATGACGAAGCCCATCGAAAGACCGTTGAATTGTTGTCTCGTCTTCATAATGGCACAAAACCATTCCGAAACACCAAAGAAGAGCATTTTATCGAATATATCATTTCGGCTGTTTATGATTTCCAAGTTATTATAGATGCTTATCTGCGTCAACGGAATCCTTCGACAGAAAATGCTGTGAGGGAGGAGTTGGGTATCGATAAAGAACTTCTTGGTTTTAAGTATTGGATTATTAAAGATAACCCAGAGCTATTTGCCGTTTTCGGTGACGCTATGGTATGGAACAAGCAATAATAATCTCTTCTCGCATAATCCTTTAAAACAATAAAAACGTGCCTCAATTCCTGCCCATAACTCTGGATGAAGTAAAGCATCTTGGATGGGATGCCGTGGACGTGGTGCTGGTCACGGGCGACGCTTACGTGGACCACCCCGCCTTCGGCACCGCCGTCATTGGGCGCACTCTTGAGGCTGCGGGCTACCGTGTGGCCATCATCCCCCAGCCAAACTGGCGCGACGACCTGCGCGATTTCCGCAAATTCGGCGCCCCACGCCTCTTCTTCGGCGTCACCAGCGGAGCCATGGACAGCATGGTCAACCACTATACCGCCGCCCGCCGTCTGCGCCACGACGATGCCTACACCCCCGGCGGCCAGTCCGGCTTCCGTCCCGACCGGGCCACATACGTCTACTCGCGCATCCTCAAGCAGCTCTATCCCTCCGTGCCGGTGATCATCGCCGGCATCGAGGCCTCCATGCGCCGTCTGGCCCACTACGACTATTGGGACGACCGTCTCTTCCCCAGCATCCTGGCCGACACCCCCGCCGACCTCCTCAACTACGGCATGGGCGAGCGCACCACCCTCAAAATCGCCGCCCTCCTGGCTGAGGGCCAGCCCCTCGCCGCCCTCCACGCGCTGCCACAGGTGGCCTACCGCGCCGACAAGCTCGACGGGCTGCAAAACTGCATCGAGCTGCACAGCTACGAGGAATGCCAGCGCAGCAAACGCGCCGAAGCCGAGAACTACCACATCATCGAGCGCGAAAGCAACAAGATAGAGTGCGCCACGCTCGTGCAGCGTCATGCCGACCGCTGGGTTGTCGTCACCCCTCCCGAGCCGCCCATGACCACCGCCGAGATTGATGCCAGTTTCGACCTGCCCTACACCCGCCTGCCTCACCCCAAATACAAAAAACGCGGCGTCGTACCTGCCTATGAGATGATCAAAAACTCCGTCAACATCCATCGCGGATGCTTCGGCGGCTGCTCCTTCTGCACCATCTCCGCCCACCAAGGCAAACAGATAGCCAGCCGTTCGGAGCGTTCCATCATGGCCGAAGTCAACACCCTCATCCAGCGCGACGACTTCAACGGAGTCATCACCGACCTCGGCGGTCCCTCGGCCAACATGTACCGCATGGCGGGACGCAACCCCGATCAGTGCCGCCGCTGCGCCCGCTACAGCTGCATCCAGCCCGCCATCTGCCCCAACCTGCAGTCCGACCACCGCCCGCTGCTCGACCTCTACCGCAAGGTGGCCGCCCTCCCCGGCGTCAAACATGTGTATATCGGCAGCGGCATCCGCTGCGACCTTTTCACCGAGCGGAACGGCGGCTGGGACTATTTCCGCCAGGTGGTGCTGCACCACGTCAGCGGACGACTTAAAGTGGCACCTGAGCACACAAGCTCCAAAGTGCTGTCGCTGATGCGCAAACCATCGTTCGATTTGTTCCTCGAAACCAAAAGCCGCTTCGATGCCATCTGCCGTCAGGCGGGCCTGCGCTACCAGCTCATCCCTTACTTCATCAGCTCCCACCCCGGCTGTCAGCTCAAGGACATGGCCGACCTCGCCGTCGAGATGAAGCGGCTCGGCTACCGCTTGGAGCAGATACAGGATTTCACCCCCACTCCCATGACCCTCAGCACCGAGATGTACTACACCGGCATCAACCCCGAAACCATGCAGCCCGTCTATGTGGCCACCGCCCCCGACGAGAAGAAGGCCCAAAACCAGCTCTTCTTTTTCTATAAGAAAGAGCTGCAACCCGCCATCCGCCAGTCGCTCCACAACCACCATCTCGACGCCTACATCCCCAAGCTTATGGGCTATTCCAACCCTGTGCCACGCCGCAAACCGCAGCGCTAAGCCCTCCATTTCCCTCCCTCCGCCGTTGCCAACGGCATCGATCAACGCATCCCCGCAGGCTGTCCCTCCAGTGCGTTCCCCCATCAGTAAGGACGCTGCTCCCGTGCGTTCAGGCGTTCCGAACCCCGGAACTGCCCCCTGCCCAGGCCTATCCTTCGCTACTTCGGCCCTACATACGCCCCATTTGTACATTCGTTTTACCTCTGACAATATAATAAATGCTGGAGAAATGGAAACTAAATGGAAACTAAATAGAGACTAAATAGAGACTAAATAGCGGACCTGGAACGAAGGTAGAGGGAAGGCGCGTTTTTTGGATAGAGGGGCCAAACCCTCTCCCCGTAGGGGAGAGGGATGTGGGAGGGAAAGGATATGGCGGTCGCTGATTCAGAGCGCGTTGCGATGAGGGGTGGGAAAGATTGTTGATAATTTGTCGGGTTGGGGGCCGAAGATGTCAGAAATAATATGTATCTTTGCAGTTTAAAATAATAATATGGACGAAGAGCATCTATCACCCGACGAGAAAGAGAATGCCGCCGAAGGCGGTGAATTACAGGATAATGGGATGGAGGAGACGGCGCCCGTTGCCACCCCTGCCACCGACGAGCCTCAGGGCGAAGGCAGCACGCTTTCGCTGGGCGGCATGTTCCGCGACTACTGGATTGACTATGCCTCCGATGTCATCCTGGACCGTTCGGTGCCGGACATCGACGACGGCCTGAAACCTGTGCAGCGGCGTATTCTCCACGCCATGAAAGAGACCGACGACGGCCGTTTTACGAAGGTGGCCAATATCGTGGGTACGACGATGCTGTACCATCCCCACGGCGACGCCTCCATCAACGACGCGCTGGTGAATCTGGGGCAGAAGAACTTGCTGATTGACTGCCAGGGCAACTGGGGCAACATATTGACGGGCGACGGCGCCGCCGCCGGCCGTTATATCGAGGCGCGCCTGTCCAAGTTTGCCAAGGAGGTGGTGTTCAATCCCAAAACCACTCAATGGAAGCCGAGTTATGACGGCCGCAAGCAGGAGCCGGTGTCGCTGCCCATCAAGTTCCCGCTGCTGCTGGCCCAGGGCACTAAGGGCATTGCCGTGACCCTGACGTCGGTCATCATGCCCTACAACTTCTGCGAGCTGATAGAGGCCAGCATCAATGTGCTGCGCGACGAGCCGTTTGAGATTTACCCCGATTTCCCCACGGGCGGACAGATTGATGTGTCGAAGTATAACGATGCCGCGCTGGGAGGCCGCCTGCGCATCAGGGCCAAGATGCACTATGACGAGAAGCGCAAGGCGATAGTGATTACCGAGATTCCCTATACGGTGACTACAGACGTGTTGATAGATAGTATTTTGAAGGCTAATGAGAAGGGCAAAATCAAGGTTAAGAAGGTGGACGACAACACCGCCGCCGAGGTGGAGATAGTGTGTTATCTGCCCGCCGGCATCTCGCCGGACCAGATGATCGACGCCCTGTATGCTTTCACCAACTGCCAGATAAACTTCTCGCCGCAGACGTGTGTGATTGTGGACAATAAGCCGGTATTCATGACTGCAAGCGATATTCTGCGCCACTCGACATTGCGCACGAAGGAGCTGCTGAGGCAGGAGCTGGAGATACTGTTGGCCGAGTTGGAGGACCGTTGGCATTGGGTGTCGTTGGAGAAGATATTTTTTGAGAAGGGGATATATAAAGTGCTGGAACGCCACGATTTTGACACGTGGGACGACCAGGTGACGGGCATAGAGCGCGGATTTGACCCTTACCGCGGCCTGTTCCGCAAGGAGATTACGCGCGACCATGTGCTGAAGCTGTGCGAGAAGCCCGTGCGCAAGATATCGAAGTTCGACATCAAGAAGGCCGAGCAGGAGATTGCCAACATCGACGTAGATATTGAGGAGACGAAAAACCATCTGGCTCACCTCATCGAGTATGCCATCAACTATTTCCAGCATATACTGGACACCTATGGCAAAGGGCGCGAACGGCGCACAGAGATACGCAATTTCGAGGACATACAGGCGGCCAATGTGGCCGTGGCCAACGAGAAGCTGTATGTGAACATGGCCACTGGATTTGCCGGAACGGGCATGAAGAAGGACGAGGGCGCGGAGTATGCGTTCGACTGCTCTATGATGGATGACATCATCGTGTTCCGCACCGACGGCACGATGGTGGTCACGAAGGTGCAGGAGAAGGCTTTTGTGGGGTCGGCGCAATGCAAGGAGTTGCTGTATATAGGGCTGTTCCGCAAACGCGACGACCGCACGGTGTATAACATGGTGTATCGCGACGGGGCTATGGGCTACGCTTTTGTGAAACGGTTTGCCGTGGTGGGTGTGACGCGCGACACGGAGTATAACCTGACGCAGGGCACCCGCGGCACGAAGATTCTGTACTTCACGGCCAACCCAAACGGCGAGGCGGAGGTGATCACCGTCCACCACGCCACAAAGGCTAAGCTGAAAAAGGTGAGTTTCGACTTTGATTTTGCCAAACTGGCTATCAAGGGACGGAAAGCGATGGGCAATATACTGACGCGCAACGCGGTGCGCAACATCACGAAAAAGGGTGAGGGAGTGTCGACGCTCGAAGCCCGCGAGATTTGGTTCGACCCCACGGTCAAACGGCTGAACGTGAATAATGCGGGTACGCTGCTGGGGCGTTTTTCGGGCAAGGACAAGGTGTTCACCCTTACGCAGTCGGGCTATATGCGCCTGACGGGGCACGACTTGACCACCCATTTCGACGAAGACCTGATAGAGATACGCAAGTATAACCCCCGCAATATTGTCACGGCGCTGTATCGCGAGGGCGAGACGGGCAGCTACTATCTGAAGCGTTTCCAGGCCGAGGACAGCGACAAGAAGCTGCCGTTCCTCGACGAGGGCGACACGCTGGTGAGCTACAGCATGGACACTTTCCCTAATCTGCATATCAGCTACGACGAGGAGTCGGGCAAGAAGATTCTGGAGGAGGATGTGAATGTGGATGAGTTCATCGCCGTGAAGGGCTACAAGGCGAAAGGCAAGCGTGTGACTACCGCCAAGGTGAAGGAGTTTGTGTGGATAGAGCCCGGCCCCGAACCAGAACCCGAGCCAGAGGAAGAGGCCGAGCCGGAGGACCTGAACGAGGTGGAGGAGGAGCGCGAAGGCTTCGCCGAAGGCACTCAGACCTCGCTGTTCTGAACACGACGGGGATGAGAGAGTTGGACATGAAAGATTTCGGACATCAATAACAACAACGAATTATTATTATTACAAAAGATATGAAGATATTGGTCGTATTGCCACGGTTTCCCTATCCGCTTGAGAAAGGCGACAAGTTGCGCGCTTTCTATCAGATAAAGGAGCTGGCTAAGCATAATGATGTGTACCTGTATTGTGTGTCGCACACGGAGGTGAAGCCCGAGCACATGGAGAGGCTGAAGCCTTATTGCCGCGAGATGAAAGTGGTGCACTCGCCCCGGTTGGTGAACTACAAGAATGTGGTGCGGAACTATTTTTATACCAAGTCGTTGCAGATAGGCTACTGGGATTCGGTGAAGGCCCGTCGCAGCTATAAGCGCTTCGAGCAACAGGTGAAGCCCGATGTGATATACAGCCAGATGGTGCGCACGATGCCTTGGGTCAGCCGCTCGGTGGTGCCCAAGGTGATGGATTTCCAGGATGCGCTGTCGATGAACACGGAGCGGCGTATGGACACGGCCCACGGCCTGTGGAGATATATCCTGCATTTTGAGTTCAAGATGTTGCGGTCGACCGAGTATAACGCTTTCAAGATTTTCGATGCCCTCACCATTATTTCCGAGACCGACAGCGAGGCGATTCCTCATCGGAAAAACGGCGACATCCATATCATACCCAATGGGGTTGACTTCGATTTCTTTAAGCCGTTGGAACGCGAGAAGAAGTATGACATTGTGTTCTGCGGCAATATGCACTATGAGCCGAATGTGCATGCGTCGCGCTATCTGGTGGAGCAGGTGATGCCGTTAGTGTGGGAGGAGTTTCCGAAGGCTACGCTGCTGCTGGCCGGTGCCTACCCGAAACATAAGGTCAGCAAGCTGGCCGGCGAGCGGGTGACGGTGAGCGGATATGTGGACGATATACGGGAGAGCTACGCCTCGGCGCGTATCTTTGCCGCACCGATGCAGACGGGTTCGGGATTGCAGAACAAGCTGCTGGAGGCTATGGCCATGGGGCTACCCTGCGTAACAACTTCGATAGCAAACGACTCGTTGCATGCTGAGGAGGGCACGGAGGTGCTGGTGGGCAATAGCGCACAGGAATTTGCAGCCCATATCATAGAGTTGCTGCGCAATGGGGAGCGACGTGACGAGCTGGCCGCTGGCGGCTCGGCCTTTGTCCACCGCAACTACAGCTGGGAGACGGCCGGAGAGAAGCTGGAGGGGGTGCTGAAGCAAGTGGTGATGGCCGGCACCAGCAAGGTGGCAGTGGAACCGTTCAACAACAAGCTGTGATGCATAGGGGATGTGATAATGATATGGATTGAGAGAAACCCCTACGGGGTATCAAGAGGGTAGGGAGGGGATTTGCTATTAAGAGGAAAGCCCTACGGGCTATCTTGTAGAGGAAGGAATAGGGCAGGATTCTCTGAAAGGGATGCCGCTCAATGGATGGGAGAGAAAAAGGGTTTGATTCCCCGATAGGGTAGGGCTCTTAATAGAAAAAAGAATAGAGGAGAATGATTCCCCGATAGGGGATGGCTCTTAATAGAGAAGAGAGATAGAGAGTTCGATTCCCCGATAGGGGATGACGCTAAATAGAAGAGTGAACAAACGCAAACGATTCCCCGTAGGGGATGACGATTTTGAGAGATGAAGGTAGAAAACCCCTACGGGGTATTCAGAGGGTAGGGAGGGGATTAGCTATTAAGAGGTAAGCCCTACGGGCTATCTTGTAGCGGAAGGAATAGGGCAGTATTCTCTGAAAGGGATGCCGCTCAATGGATGGGAGAGAAAAAGGGTTTGATTCCCCGATAGGGGATTGCTCTTAATAGAAAAAAGAATAGAGGAGAATGATTCCCGATAGGGGATGACGCTAAATAGAAGAGTGAACAAACGCAAACGATTCCCCGTAGGGGATGACGATTTTAGAGAGATGAAGGTAGAAAACCCCTACGGGGTATTCAGAGGGTAGGGAGGGGATTAGCTATTAAGAGGAAAGCCCTACGGGCTATCTTGTAGAGGAAGGAACAGGGCAGGATTCTCTGAAAGGGATGCCGCTCAATGGATGGGAGAGAAAAAGGGTTTGATTCTCCGATAGGGTAGGGCTCTTAATAGAAAAAAGAATAGAGGAGAATGATTCCCCGATAGGGGATGGCTCTTAATAGAAAAAAGAATAGAGGAGAATGATTCCCCATAGGGGATGACGCTAAATAGAAGAGTGAACAAACGCAAACGATTCCCCGTAGGGGATGACGATTTTGAGAGATGAAGGTAGAAAACCCCTACGGGGTATTCAGAGGGTAGGGAGGGGATTAGCTATTAAGAGGTAAGCCCTACGGGCTATCTTGTAGCGGAAGGAATAGGGCAGTATTCTCTGAAAGGGATGCCGCTCAATGGATGGGAGAGAAAAAGGGTTTGATTCCCCGATAAGGTAGGGCTCTTAATAGAAAAAAGAATAGAGGAGAATGATTCCCCGATAGGGGATGGCTCTTAATAGAGAAGAGAGATAGAGAGTTCGATTCCCCGATAGGGGATGACGCTAAATAGAAGAGTGAACAAACGCAAACGATTCCCCGTAGGGGATGACGATTTTAGAGAGATGAAGGTAGAAAACCCCTACGGGGTATTCAGAGGGTAGGGAGGGGATTTGCTATTAAGAGGAAAGCCCTACGGGCTATCTTGTAGAGGAAGGAACAGGGCTGGATTCCCCAATTGGGGATGGCTCTTAATAGAAAAAAGAATAGAGGAGAATGATTCCCCATAGGGGATGACGCTAAATAGAAGAGTGAACAAACGCAAACGATTCCCCGTAGGGGATGACGATATAGGAGAGATGAAGGTAGAAAACCCCTACGGGGTATTCAGAGGGTAGGGAGGGGATTAGCTATTAAGAGGAAAGCCCTACGGGCTATCTTGTAGCGGAAGGAACAGGGCTGGATTCCCCAATTGGGGATGGCTCTTAATAGAAAAAAGAATAGAGGAGAATGATTCCCCATAGGGGATGACGCTAAATAGAAGAGTGAACAAACGCAAACGATTCCCCGTAGGGGATGACGATATAGGAGAGATGAAGGTAGAAAACCCCTACGGGGTATTCAGAGGGTAGGGAGGGGATTAGCTATTAAGAGGAAAGCCCTACGGGCTATCTTGTAGCGGAAGGAACAGGGCTGGATTCTCTGAAAGGGATGACGCTTTATATAGAAGAGAGATAGTGAGTTCGATTCCCTGAAGGGGATGACACTTTATAAAAAGAAATAAAGGATTGCGATACCCCGATAGGGGATGCCGCATAATAACAATAACACATGGCTAATACGTACTGTCAATTGTATGTGCATATTATTTTTGCTGTAAAGTACCGTGATGCGTCCCTTGACAAGTCATGGAGACCGGAATTGTTCAAATATATCACGGGGATTATTAACGGTCGTGGGCATAAGGTATATGCGGTTGGTGGAGTGTATGACCATGTCCATCTTTTTGTCAGCATGTTGCCTAGTCAGTCGGTCTCAGAATTAGTGCTGGAGGTTAAAAGAGCCACATCGTTGTGGATTAATGAGAAACGAATGGTCCACGGCCACTTTGCTTGGCAGGAAGGATTCAGTGCATTCTCTTATGGGATGTCCCAGGTTGAGCGAGTGGTAAATTATATAAAGTGCCAGGAGGAGCATCATTTGAAACATACATTTCGTGACGAGAACGAAATGTTCTTGAAGCTGTTTAAAGTGGATTATAATGAATCTTATTTGTTTAAAGAATTGATATGATATGAGTTGGAAACCGAATAATCATGGAAAATGGAAGAGTCCCACGGGGGCTTGGGAGGCCGAGGGGCTGAAGCCCAAGCGCCCCACGCCGCAGGAGCGGAACACGTTCAGTACGGAGGTGGTGAAGGAAAAGGCTATATTGGTGAGTGTGTGTAGTGGTGGCACGACGATGGAACGCACGCAGGAGTGCCTGAACGAGCTGGCTTTCCTGCTCGATACCGCCGGTGGCATCCAGGTGAAACAGGTAATCCAGCGGCTGGAACGGCCGGACACGCGCACCTATGTGGGCAGCGGCAAGCTGGAGGAGATTAAAGAGTACAAGAACGCGCTGGATGCTGACTTCCTGGTGTTCGACGATGAGCTGTCGCCCGCACAGCTGCGCAATCTGGAGCGGGAGTTTGGATGCCGCATACTCGACCGCACCACTTTGATTCTGGATATTTTTGCCAAGCGCGCCCGCACCAGCATCGCCAAGACGCAGGTGGAGCTGGCGCAGTTGCAGTATATGCTGCCCCGGCTGACCCGCATGTGGACGCATTTGGAGCGGCAGCGCGGAGGTATCGGTATGCGTGGTCCCGGCGAGACACAGATTGAGACCGACCGGCGACTGATTACCGAGAAGATTGCCCTGCTGAAGGAGAAATTGCGCGACATTGACAAGCAGAAGGTGCAGCAGCGGAAGAACCGCGAGGCACTGGTGCGTGTGGCATTAGTGGGGTATACGAATGTGGGAAAGTCGACACTGATGAACTTGCTGAGCAAGAGCGATGTGTTTGCTGAGAACAAGTTGTTTGCCACGTTAGACACTACCGTCCGCAAGGTGGTGCTGGGCAATCTGCCTTTCCTGCTTACGGACACGGTGGGCTTTATCCGCAAGTTGCCTCATGGGCTGGTGGAGTCGTTCAAGTCGACGTTGGACGAGGTGTGCGAGGCGGACCTGCTGATGCATGTGGTGGATATTTCGCATCCTGACTACGAGGAGCAGATAAACGCCGTGAACCGTACGCTTGAGGAAATCGGAGCCAACGACAAGCCTACCATCCTTGTGTTCAATAAGATTGACGCTTATACCTATATCGAGAAAGAGGTGGACGACCTGACGCCCATGACCAAAGCCAACTGGACGCTGGACATGCTGAAGGACAGTTGGATGGCGCGGCAGGCTGAAGGCGGCGACCACCTGCATACCCTGTTCATCAGTGCCGCCAATAAAGAGAATATTGACGAGCTGCGCAACGTGATGTATGAAGAAGTGAAGATAATCCACGCCGTAAGGTACCCGTATAACAACTTCTTGTACTAAAAAAACCATTATGAAGAGGATAAATGCAATATTGATGGTCGCCGTTGTGTCTGTATTCACAATGGCTTTGGCTGGATGTCAGAAAGACGAACTGCCTAAAGGTGCATTGCCTGGACTGTTTTCTGTGAGCGCCAACCAACAGGTACGATTTTCGAAGGGCAACATGCAGTACAATGAAACTGCCCACATCTGGCGTTTTGCAGAACACCAGTATGACTATTTGGGCAAAGCCAACGATATAGAAGATATATGCCACAGCGGATGGACAGACTTTTTGGAATATTGGAAAAACATTAGCTGGCCTATCAGCAATGGCGGTGGAAAAGATTATAGGTGGCGTATGCTTACTGCAGACGAGTGGGATTATCTCCTCAACACTCGTCCCAATGCCACGTCCTATGTTGGCATCGGCAATATCAATGGAGTGGGTGGATTGATACTCCTGCCCGACAGTATGATGTTGCCCCCTGGGTTTACCTTTGTGGCCGGATTTGCTTCAGATGACGAGGGTTGGACACGCAACAATTATACTCTTGCCGAATGGGCGATACTGGAAGCGGCAGGGGCTGTGTTCCTGCCGGCGGCGGGCGATAAAGTAGGCACGTATCTTAATGGCATAGGCACCCAAGGTGCCTATTGGACATCGACATGTGAGCTTAGTGTCCGTTTACAAGAACCCTATATTGCACACTACTTGTACTTTTACAGCGGTTCTGCCAGCGTTGATCGCGCCCTCGTTTATACTGTCAGAAGTTCTGTACGCGCTGTGCTGGATAATTAAAAATCCGCAGTGAGCATCCATTACAGTAATGTAAAATAGGCGGTTATAAAGCTATTGGGAAAAAGAAGGAAAAATGTAGTATTTTATGTTTTGATATGTGAAAAATACTTCCGTCAGTCGAGATGTTCTCGTTGTTGATGTGGCGGATTTGCAATCCGTCACAGTTTAGAAATGGATTTGCAATCCGCCACAGTTTAGAAATGGATTTGCAATCCATATATAATTATTAAAGACTGATTGGGATTGAATGTTGGTGATATCCATTAATTGCCACCCTTAAAATAATGAATACTCTTCCAC
>Ga0247611_10002544_pt1 | contig 29126 bp, 30 predicted proteins | sample 177DNAGHGhighgp2_FD_192422 | JGI IMG/M metagenome (GOLD analysis project Ga0247611, IMG submission 192422) | Sheep rumen microbial communities from Palmerston North, Manawatu-Wanganui, New Zealand - 1770 DNA GHGhigh gp2 | ecosystem: Host-associated > Mammals > Digestive system > Stomach > Rumen... | reverse complement strand
ATCCACCATTATATGTTTCCTCCTTATTGTTTGGTTATTATGCAGATGCTTTTTTGACTAATTCCATTCAGATATCTTTCCTGGGTAGAACAATTACGAGACTCCATATATCCCGCATATCCACTTCCATATCGGTTACCAAGACTATTCTGAACAATTAACAACATACTATTCACATTAACCTGCTTAAGTAGGCTGTAGTGTCCATATTTTCCTCTGTAAAGCTCGTGATGGAATACTGCCTTGTTATCATCGGTCATTAGGTCTCCGTATTTCCTCCATCGTTCTTTGGATGTGTCTCCGAGGTCGCTGAAGTTTACCCACTTGACCTGTAGTGTGATGCCTTCTTGTTTTGCTATGTATGCGATGGCGGTTTCTATTCCACTATGTCCAGTTCCATTGGTGGTTGTACCGGCATAGTTTCCGATTGTTCGCTCACTATAACCAGTGATGCCGAAGCGTCTTAGTGCTTGTTTGATGGCATGACAGGCACAGTGGTATGGACTTATTTGTCCTGCACAGTCTGGTATTTGTTGTTCACATAACTTCGTATTGGTAAATATGGTGTATGTTACTGATGAGTTACCACTGCTTGGTGTCTGTGTTGGACTAGGTGTTGTGCTGTTGAGTTTTCGGCAGGTGACTGGTCCATACACACCATCAACGCTTAGCTTCTGTTGTCGTTGGTATGCTTTCACTGCATTTTCTGTGTAGACTCCATAATCACCGTCAATGCTGCCGGTGTAGAGTCCTTTGTTTCGTAGGATGGTTTGGAGCGATTTGACATCCGCTCCACGGCTTCCTCGTTTGAGATTAATTTTACTGCAATTCATCGTGTTCACCTCACTGTTACTGTTCGGATATTACTCTGCAATCTACCTGTTTTCTTGTTAATTACAACTGCTTGTACTGTTCGTGTCTTACCCGCAAGATTAGCAGGTACAGTATACTCCAACGTGATAACACCCTCCATGTCAGGATAACAAGTCGCAACAGCACCATCCTGCTGGACACTTTTACCACCGACTTTGAAAATGCTCTGGTTTTGCCTGCTAGTCAACGGATTACCCTCACCATCAAATATCCTTGCGGTTAGAGTGCAGGTCTCACCAGCAACAAGCTCCACATAATCAAGGAATACACCCTGACCAATACCCGTAACCTGAATATATCCATCCGTGCTTGTCTCATGATAATACCTGCCCGGAGGACTATACAACCTATAGTATATTCTCGTATCATGAATCATATCATCAGATAATGATACAGTAGTACTTGTACTCCCTGCAGGAATAGTGTACTCTACTCCTCCCACGTCTAGTGTGAGAGGAACATTTATATTACCCATGATAGAGGTACATGAAACATCAAAGTGCATAGAGTAACCTGCTACGAGGTGTTGCATCAACACATCCACATCAGGACTGCAAGTTAATGTAATATCCCGTACCGGGGTATGCTCTTCAATCTCGCCTCGTAGTGTGGTAGGACAAATACCCACGCTGATTATTTGTTCTCGTGGCTCACTATCAATCAACTCAAAGTCACAAGGCGTATTGAATATCATTGTCAAGTCTGTCCGTGTAACTGTGAAATCATCCTCCACATCACCCGTGACCGTGTAGGAGTATTGTTTGCAAGTGTCATAGTCATACATTACACCAACAGGTGTATCATCCACGTATAGATAGCCGTGATTGTTGACAAGTTGCATGTCAATTGTGTGTCTACCCCTACTTAGTGCTGGTAACTCTGCTCGTAACCCAGTAGTACCCAAGCCATAGAATACGCTTAATCCACTGCTTATTGCATCTGTGTCTACTACTGCACGGATGGTATACTCCTGCCAGTCAAGGAATTCATTCGGATGATACACTGATTCATCGTCCTTGTAGTAGGGTAGGAATTGACATGCACGGCTTTCCAGTATCTTTGCACTTGCACTTCGTTGTGGAATTCGTAGGAACAGGTGGTTATAAGTGTATGCCTTGTTTGGCTTTTTATCTAGTTCTGCTAGTACACCGTCAACGTAGATGTAACCACGTGGAAGTTCTATTGATACCCTGTGTCTACCAGTTAATGGTTCTTTTAGCTCTCTGGTGGGATTGGAGTTCTTCGTGTATCCTTGCCCGGTTGCCCATACACCGAAGAGGTATTCTGTGTTGTTGTATCCTTCCACGATATACTCGAGGACAATCATGTTATCCTTTGTTATCATTCCCATGTTATATCTAAATACATCGTATTCATCACTGGTATCCCTTGTGTATATTCTACCCTGAGATGTGCTTTGAATAGTATTCTCTCCACTTGTACCATCCATCGTGTAATATGGGTAGTAATTAGGGAATGGTACGACGAAGTCATGACTGGCATCAATCCACGTCTTAAACGTGTAAATACTGTTACATGCTTCATAGCCCAACGTTGCAGGATAATCTACCGTGACCACGTGCAAACCAGGACGGAGAAGGTGTGTATCCCTGTAAGTAGTACTTTCACCTGTATCATAATCAACCAGGACTGGAGCGTAACTGTCTAGGGTATACGTTAGTTGACAAGGAGTATTCACCCGTTCCTCCCCATCCACCAGTACATCAAAGGTATAATCAGATAAGTATAATTCATTACGGTTAGCACCAGGAAGGCTTGTTGGTCGAGGGGATACATCGTTTATTGTCATCGTTGTGTGAATGGTATTTGCCAGTACACTATACCTGGTCACGGGTATGTATTTGTCGATGAAGTCTTGTTTTCCCTGCATGTTGATTGACTCGTAATTTGAGGGGTTGTCTTCTGGTATGAGGAATACGTACACGCCGGGTTGTATGTTGTCCTCGAAGTCAGGGTATTGTTCGGTGATATTGTCTATGAGTTGTTGGTTATCTAGTATGGTGCTGTCGGTTACAACTACATCTTTGTATCCGTACATGAGGTCTAGTAATAATGCTCCAATGTTCCTGTCATGCATGTGCTCCCGCAACTGTTTAAGTCGTTGGAGGTAGTAGTAATCATCCTCAGTACAAGGTTGCACCACACCATTCTCCACTTCCTTACCGTAAAACGGTGGAGTTGAGAGAGAAGCACTTGCAATGGGGTAACTGATATACCTCTTCCGTGGCAAATTCAAGATTAAGCCAAGATTGTCAATATACTCATCATGATCATACACATCACCCACCACAACATCATTCTCAGGATAACCCTTCTTATAGGTAATATCATCAAAGTCCACCACAGTCACCATGAATTCCGCCATATCCACGCCCGTGTTATTCGGCGTATTGAATGTGACCACTGTTTCCATTACTCCATCATCCTCCGAGTACTCCACTTGATACGTGTAATCACCCGTGATATTAATTGACCGGATAAAACCACTACTACACGATACATGCACATTATACACGACTACATCACTGGTAGCCACACGTTCTATGAGGATAGGACGTTCAAGTGATGCCCACTCCTCAATCAAGTTCATCTGACTATACAAGAAGTTATCCACCTCCTCCAGTAACGCTGCATGCTTCTGAATATTCGGTCCATCAAGGTATGATGGTAAAAACTTACTATACTTCTGCATTGGCATACTTATATCACCACTGTCACAGTACCACAACGGAATTTATGATACTCATCTACTGTTGTATCCTCTGTACTAGAAGAAATACTCAGCAACTCAGGAAACATATTATGCAAATGACTAAGCAACCGTGATTGAGTGAAAGACTCGCCAATACGTAATCCACGATTAGATGAGCCATCCCTGTTATACCCACCATCAATGAATACTTTAACCTCTGATTCAATCAACTGCTGTAACTCAGCCACGGTATAACTAATAGGATTATCCACCACGGAACAAGACACACTAACATTCAAGGGTGTCCTGGATACACCCACACACTCAGCTGGTTGATCCGTGAATATCATACAATGCTCCTGCACACCCTCCTCAATCCTGGAAAGTTGTGATTCAATACAATCACATACAATAGTCAACGTACCAATCTCACCCTCTGGGCGTGGAACAAGCAAGTAATCATCCAATCCCTCAAGGTCACCCAAGTATGCATCAAAGCATTGCCGGGTTCCACGTTGATTAGCAACATTCCAGAGTAGTATACGCTGCCTGTACTCGCCATCATTCTCAATATCACGTCCACTTGTACCAGCATCCCGGTTAAACGTGCTTATCTGTGGAAATCCATTTAAGCCATACACGCTGTCAATTGCTACACTACGTTGTCTTGCCATAAGATTACTACTACACAATACAGTCGCAGTAGTAACACCAGCAGGAATTGTAACATCCTCATCCGTCGAGTACGTGACATAATCCGGTACCTGTAATGCATCAATAATCAACTCAGTACCCCGGGGAATAAAAATAGGATTATCCTCGGGTAGTGTCAGGTTCAACTCTACCTCTAACTGAGCTGCAACGCCCATATGCCTTGGCACATTCAACAAGTTTCCTATCTTGTCTAGTTGTGCTCCTACGGCTGTTGCTACATCTACACTTTGATTCACGCTTTCAAGTTGTCTACTGAAATCATGCAATACATAAGCATGAGCTGATAAGTCGATGATGTACTGGTTCTCGGTGATTTCACCACGTAGTACTTGTTGTATGAATTGGTCATCAACGCTTATTAGCTCGCTCGTTTGTGCCTGGTTTAGCATCATTTGCAGGATTTCTTTTTCGGTTCTATATTTCATGGATTGTAATTACCTCCTTATTGTCATTTATGAGGGTTAATTGTACTCCCGTACTATACTCTGGTACCTCAGTAATGTGTGCTTGTACTGTGCTTACACCATGTACTTTTTGCACGGTATGCTCTACTGTTTCTCTCATTTCTTCTCTTCGTGTTTCTGTCTCTGGTTGTTTTATTAAGTCATGAACAGGACATCCTTTTCCCTCATAGATTTCGGGTGCTAGTTCATCTGGTCGTAGTAGTACTGCGTGTTTGACTGCTTGGATTAATTGCTTGTTTCCATTACATATCCTTACATCATCAAACATGAAATCCCAGTCATACGTGCCGATACTTGTTCTTTTTAGTAGTATGTCTTTCATTGTTGTTGCACTCCATCCTTTGCATGATTCTTTGCCTTAATACTCAATACCTCATCGGTCATGTACACTTCAGTTTCCCCGAGGTCAACCAGTAATTCAAGGTCAGTACATACACCACAGGATGCACCTGTAAATCCCAGCACAACACTACGGTCACCCACCGTCAATACAGTACAGCCAATCTCATTACGCAAGAATACTTTACCCTGATTATCAGGATTCACTGGTGAACCCCACCTGACACACGGGAGAGGCTGGAGTATCTCTGCTACCTTGTTATCGGTGGTGATTATCTTGTTTCCATAGTTGCTGATTATCTTGAATTTCTTTTCCTCAAGGGTTATCTGTGCATTGCCAGACTGGGTAGTTGTTGTGCCACCTGTGCCTGTAGTCCCTGCTCCTGTACCTGTGGGGTCTCCCATAGTATTAGGAGTTAAATGTGGTGTGGGGTTGGTGGTTATCTTCTTAAGTTGTTGTCTTAGGTAATGGTCTGTTATTGCTGCCAAATTAATTCACCTCTGTTATGGTGCGTTTCTCCATACGTACATTCCGCCCTTGTAGTTTTGGGCATGGGCGTATTTACTGATGTTTGTTTGCTTGTATGGGTAATCATTCCATGTTCCATTCTGATAGATTTGTACACTTCGATGATTGCTCACATATCCATTATTATATTCGATGATACGTGTTTTTATGCCGACAGCGTTGAGTTCTGTGTACAATGCATCACTCCATGCGTGACAATCACCACATCCACTTTTTTTCATATCAGCATAATTACTTGTAACATAACCCTTTGCATTTCCGTCACGTGCAAGTTTTGCACAAAAAGTATACTTTGATGCGAGGTTGTTTCCGATTTGTATCATGTCACCACCACTTGTCTTGTTTTCCAAGTCAACACTAGCAGTCTCTGTTTTCTCCATATAACGGCTGGGTGGAGCACGCTCCAACGTCAACTGCATCGTATGCTCATCCTCCATACTCAACCGGTGAACATAGTAAAAACCATACTCGCCCACACTATCTAATTCTAGTTTCACATATTTGTTACAAACCACGTATGGGTCGGGGACAATGGCTAATTCAAGGGTACGGTGGACATCTCGTTGTGCTACAGCCAACATATCTTCCATCCAAGTTTCCCAATGCACATTATTATCCGATTGTTTTGGTACTTTTTCTTCTTTCTTCCCAAATCGTTTGATGAGGTACTCATGAGACATGGAATGAATGGTGTCGTCCACGAAATTAGGGGTATCTGGACTCCAATCATTAAAAGAGATGGAATCATTAATTACTACATTATCACGTATGACGGGAGCTCCTACTCTGTCCTCTTCTTTACGGCGGTCGAATGTGTTTGTTGTTGCTCGGTTGATGTATACACAGTTATCCCATAATGCTATTCGTACTCCGTATTGATCCCAGTCACTGACTACTTGCTTGATAAGGTCGAGTACTGTAGTACCCCCACCACCCGTATTTCCTGTACTTGTGTCCCCTCCTCCTCCTCCGAGGTTTTTGAGGAACATATCTGCCATTTCTTCCCCAGTATTTCCATGACTAAATATTGCAACGTCACTATTTTCTTGGTAGACCTGTGGTAATGTTTTGCCAAGATAAGCGGATAAATCCATTCTCCAACTGAAGTTATCATCGCCAGCTCTATGTGCTTTCCAGGTCATTACACTTTCTTCATTTTTCCAGTAGGGAATACTGAATTTTGACGCTTTATAGCCAGTCCCTTTACATCCGTTTACGAAGTCTGCAAATGTTCCTATGCATTTTCCGGCAGCTATTTGTACCATTATGTCGCAGCTGTGTGTCTGGGCGTATTGTTGCACTACGTTTGGCCCACGGCCTACATATACACATGTGTGACCTGCCGCCTCTACCTTTTGTATGAAGGCATCAGCACATGCTTTGTCTTCTGCTACACTAAAGTCCTGGTCGGTTCCCACGGCAATCTTCAATGTACACCACCCCCTCCAGGCGTGTTTCGTTTCCACTCGTAACTGCCCAGCTTCGTGGGAAGAAAACCAAGGTCACCATCATAATCCTGTGGAACTTCGGGTATTTCATCCCTGAAATCATAAAACACACTCCGAATCACGGAGGTATATTCTCCCTCTGGTGGGGTGGGGATTGTGTCTGTGCTTACACTCACAAGCTCATCATCATTGACGTATCTTGTATAAATGGTTTGTCTACCATACGATACTGCGTATGCATTCTCATCAAGATATACTGTCTGACATGGACAGGGATAAGCGTATACACCCGTGGTTACTTCTGTCCGTTGATCTATAACTGCGTCAAGGTTGGTGATTCTACGGTATTTGTCTAAGAGGTAGTGCCAGAGAGCAGATTTGATTTCGCCTCTTTGTTGTTCGGTCAGTGTCAACTCTTGTCACCACCATCAAGTTGTTTGAGTATGTAGTATTGCTCGTTTTTAAGCTTCTTTTTCATCCACGGAGTAGTTTGTACCCGTTGCAGGTGGAGCATTGCCTCTATTTCCCTTAATCTTTCTTCATAGTAATTTGTCATATCATCACATCCAGATAAGAAGAGAAGAGAGAGTAGATGAATGTCTACTCTGCTCCACCTTCACCATTCTGCTCACTAGGCTCTGCTGGTGTTAGTGCTGCGACCTGTGCCTCAAGCTCCTGAACACGAGCAGTCAACGTTTCCACTTGACCACTGAGTGTTTCATTCTGTGTGGTCAATGTACCATTCGCTGCTGTGAGAGTTTCATTTGCACTTGTCAACTCAGCATTAGCTGCAGTCAACGTGGTAATTGTATCATGCAATGACTCATATGACTCTGTGTCCTGCTGTACACCCGTATCATCAAGGGTGGACTGGTAGAGCTTCCATACAACTGCGAGGAACATCTCAACCGTTCCACCAACACTGTAATTGTACAACTCATCACTTAACTCTGCACTTGCACCATCTAAGTCCAATGTATACTCCACGGTATCACCGGTGATAGTATCACACACAACCGTTAATGAGCCGTCCTCGACGGTTACCTCTGATATGCTGAAGTTGAATAATGCTGCGTTCTCTTTTTCTATTGTGTGTTTAGTATTGTTGTTTTTTATAAATCCAAAAGCGGTTTTGAATCGTTTGTTCTCGGCTACGTATGCCATCTTTAATCTCTCCTTTTTATTACTATTGTTTTCTCAATTCTAGGATAGCCCTATGCAGACTATCAAATTCTACCACACGGCCGCCTCGCATATACACACGAACACGGCCACTTACCAAATCAATCAATTCCAACCGGGTCATAATGGAACACCATGTCCCCTGACATAATCCTCCAAATACACGCCCCTATACTCACCAGTGAGGACATCAAAAGCGAGAAGAGGAGCTTCCTCACCAAATCCAAGGGCTACCACTTTCTGACCTTCCTTGTCATCCATCAGGTAAGCCTCTTCAAACCAGGAGGGTATCTTAGTATAATCTGACTCGGCTATCCATTCCTTGAGGTGAGGTGTTATTAGTTCTTTTAGTTCATTGCTTATCATTTTGTTTCCTCCCTTTTTTTCCATTAGTACCAGAGCCTTGGCTGTGGGTTGTCCCAAGTACCTGTTGGCTTGATATTTCCATGGTTTGCATGACCATAACTTGGCAAGCCCCAGCAAGTCCTTGCACATATATCTACAAGTGTCCATCCGCCATTTTCCCATACTGCATTGTAGAAATGTCCGGGGATGTGACAGATAATTGCTTTGTATCCGTTCACGTCAAATATACATTTCATCAACCGTGCAAAATCAGCACAATTACCCACTATCTTACCTGTCTTACCAGCATTCCACATTGCTTCAGGACACCGTGCAGAACCTTTCGGGTTATCCCCATACTTCTGGTATTGACATTTGGCTTCTACAAATTCCACTAATTCCTTCACACTACTGTTATGACTTGCGGTATCGGTAGCATAACTCCGACTACTGTTTCCATGAGCTACCTTACTCTTAGCAGTACAACGAGGAGGATTACACCTGTGATCAGCCCACCGGTCACTCTCATACACATCTGATGGGTTACAGTCAGCATTACTCATCTGAACAGTACCTCCACCGCCACTATCACCAGTAGCAGTACCCGTACTATCCGTCTTAGTTGCATCAATGGTAAACTCATCATTAGGCATACCCATCAAGTCAATCTCCCAATCCAAGCCAGCCTCACTGAGAATATCCTCCAAGTGAGTCAAGCGAGGCTTAGTACCAGTATACTCAGCCAACTGCTGCTCCAAAAAGGCAGTATAACCAACCAACTTCACATCAACAAACACCTCACTATTCTCAGTCACCAACTGAATATCGCTAATATACCCCGGAGTATCCCAAGCCCACCACTCACCATTATAATAATTAATGGTAGCCTGTTGCATCAAACGAATATGATCTAAAATATCATTCTCCCATAGCAGTCGAATGTTTGCTTCCATGGTTAACCCTTCAGCATCCCATGCAAATGTCGGAAAGCCCACAATCATATCCGCCCCACAAATATACACCTCATCATCAGTATAGGAAAGGTCATCTTCACTTCCACCGCTTAAAGCAGCAATTTTCAGGTTGAATACTCTACAAGTAGCTGAGCCAAACAATCCATCAGCCAATAAGCTACCTGATGCATTCTGTAATGCTTTGACAGCTGCTTCTGTTACAGGGCCATAACTACCATCTACTGTTCCATTGTAATAGTTAAGTTGTTTCAATCCAGTTTGAAGTGTCTTGACTTGGTCACCGCTGCTACCAGGGTGTAAATCCATCCCATCACAATTAAATGTGCCTTTCACGTTACCTCCACTTGATTTGGAAGGATAAATTCGTTTAATGCTCATTCTTTTAACGGTTGTTTCTTTGACTTGAGGTGTGACTGTTTGTGTTTCTATTTCTATTTCTTCTCCGGTTTCTTCATCATACTCTGTTGTTGTCTCTGACTCGGTGGTGGAGTCCGCCTCATTTATTGTAGTAATGGTTTCCTCGGTTTCAACAATTACACGTGGAAGTACACGTAATTCTGCATATAAATGTCGATTGCTCGGTGGAATATCATTCCAACAATCACCAACAATATAAGGGGTGGATTCGGTTTGTGTTTTGGATTCGTTTTGTACTCTTTTGACAAAGTCAGGACAGGTCTTCTTGCCGAACCATCCATCAGGGTCATGTCCCGTGTCTTTCTGGAACGCTTTCACCGCATTCTCTGTAACTGTTTTAAAGTCTCCATCCACTACTCCAGTATAGTATCCCCAATCTTTAAGGTATTTCTGGAGGATTGTGACTTTCTCAGTGTCAGTACTGCCATACTTGAGACTAGTGTTTTCACAGTCAAATACCGCTCCTTCCTTGGACACAGCCTTTGTGAGACTGGTGAGCTTGGTACATGTTTTTTCACCAAAGATTCCATCCACATCTAAGCCGTATCGTTGTTGGAATGCACGGACTGCTTGCTCGGTTCCATCACCCCACTTACCATCTACCTTGTAGCCAGTGTAGTATCCGAGTGTTTGGAGGAGTGTTTGCATCTGCTTGACATCATCACCAGTACTATTATACTTCAATCGTATATTCGGACAATCTAAAGCCATTTCCGTCCCCCGTCATAATATTTAATCAAGTGGAAGTTCAGTTTCACCCAGTGTCCTGTCAGATGAGTAAATGTAACAGAGTACACATATTTTCCTGACTTAATTCCATGACCCCCTATATCACATGGTTCGCGATGTGTTTCCACTAGGTAGGGGTATATTTTATCATATTCTTCCCATAGCATAGTACATTCTACATCTTGCTCGATGGGAGTCCAATGCCCCATGTATTGTTTGTTTCGGTTATCCATGAGTTGGATTGTCTGCCAATCATCATCAACGAATTCTCTGCCTTCGCTTACATCTGTACTGATTAATCGTAGACCGTTGATGGTGAAATTATAAAACTTATTCTTGGGGATGAATTGGTAGTCGTTTACGTCTATTTTTTTGACTGTGTCTTCTTTCTTTGTTGTGGTTGTAGTTGTTGCATTGTTATTGTTGTTATCCTTGGGTGCTTGGTATTTTGTGGCTCCTATGGTCTTGTTGAATTTTTTACAGGTTGCCTCACCAAACCATCCATCAATTTGAAGTCCACCAGCTGCTCGTTGATATTTTTTAACGGCTTCCTCGGTGTATGTTTCGTATTTTCCATCGATTTTTAGTTCTTTGCCACCAACGCTGGTGTAGTAGCCGAGGCTTTTCAGGTGTGTTTGCAGTAATTTAACCATGTCTTCATCGTTGACTTGATTAGCTTTGAGGTCGGTTTTGCTACAGTCAAAACCGGTTACTTCTTTTGTTACTTGGGCTTTGGTGATTGCATCGTTGAGTGCTTTACAAGTCTTAGGGCCGACATTTCCATTTTGCCCAGTACCGTACTTTAGCTGAAATGCCTTGACTGCTTTCTCTGTCCAAGGCCCGAAACTTCCATCAATCGATAACTTTGACCCATTCGTACTGGTGGTGTAGTAGCCGAGTGTTCGTAGCATGGTTTGGAGGTTGGTTACCTCCTTTCCCTTACTACCATTCTTAAGCCATGTTTTACTGTCACTTGTAATCTTACTACAATCTAATGTTGTTGTTGCCATAGTTTATCACAATCCTTGTAATGCATTGTACAGTACCTTCTTACTCTGTGCCTGTGTTAGCTCGCCACATTCGAGGGTTATGTTCTCAATGTGTATGTGTCGGCTGTTGTCTTTATTGGTCACGTTACTGTTCTTGGTTGTTGCCTGAGTGGTGGTTGGCACCGCATGCATCTGTTGAAGGTTACTGATGAGTGGTTGTATTTGCATTGTTCGTTGTAGATCTGCCACGCTTGGCACTCTTCCAAATTCTACATTTGGCTTGAGTACTCCTGGCATTCCATCAGTCCATGCCTTGACAATATTACTTGCCGCCGTGTAACTGCTACGCTGTGCATTATGTCCTGCACGTGATATGTGTCCCTCAAGAGATTCAAACTCCCACTTAGTGAAACGTTGAATCTTACCCGGACTCCTTGCAGATAACCCTGACATGAAGCTTGCTACAATACTAGCAGCTCCGAGATTTGCTTGACTTGCAGCATTAGCTAATGCATTTTTAATCTTACCAGGTATTTTGTTGAGTTCTTCCTCTACTTTCTTTGGTATTTCCATTATCTTGTCTATGATGTTTTGGTAGATTTGTTTGGCTCCTTCCATTGCACGTTGTGCTGCTTCTCCAAGCTTCTCTGATACCGCTGGGCCAATCTTACTTAACCAGTCACGAGCTTTATGATACGCTTCCATTATCTTATCACGTATAGTATCCCTGATACGAGCCATCAACTGAGCAGTCTTGAAACGTATATCAATCAACTTCTGCTGGAAGATAAGCTTCAACCTTTCAAGTCGTACAGAAACCCAACCAGGAATATACATGATTGCATCAATAATAGCCTTACGGATACGAGCCATCAACTGAGCAACCTTAAATCTGAGTGCTATCAGTTTCTGTTGGAAGATTAATTTCAACCGTTCCAAGTGAAATGCAATCCATGCTGGTATACCAAGAATAGGATCAATAATCGTACTGCGTATACGAGCCATCAACTGTGATGCCTTAGTTCGTATCTCACCTAGCTTCTGTTGAAATACTTGTTTAACACGTTCAAATGCAGCCGCTACTCTGCCAGGAATACCTGTAAGGGCAGTCCATATCCTGCCACCAATACTCTGGAATCCCTGGACAATATTATTCCACGTGTTGACGAGGACTTGTCTTGCTTGTGGCCATATTTCACTGAATACTTTTCGTATCATTGTAGGTATTGGCATGATGACTGCCATTATACCACTGCTAAGGCCGCCTCCGTCTACTCCATCACCTAATCCGGTAAGGGCACCAAGTATGGAGTCTTTGATTCCCTTCAATGAATCCGCAAGGAGTTTTGGCACATTACGCAGAGCATCACTAAGCTTTATGCCAAGGCTATTGGCAATTTGTCCTACTGGTGTAGCATCTATTATCCTGCCAATCGTACCTGGAATATCGCTAAGGGCAGATTGCAGTCCATTGTACACCCATTCACCAAGGCCAAATAATGCATCAGATAATTTCACGCCAAAGGCATTCATTATCGCACCCAGTGGTGAAGCATCAAACAATGCCCGGATAATACCCATAATATCTATAGAGCCAAGGAAGTCCTGTAATTGTTGCATTGCTGCTGGGAAGTCTGTGAATAAACGTCCACACCATTCGAGGAATCCCATGATTTGACCGCCGACCCAACTGAGTGTTTCGCCGAATTTCTTGAACATTCCTCCAAGGTCATTCCACCAGCCCAACTTCTTACCCACTTCATAAAGTAGTATGAACGCTGCAACTACAGCTGCAACTACAGCTATAATCGGTAAGAGTGTGCTGACAAAGAATGAAACTGCTCCCGCCAGTAATGGGAATGCCGCACTTAACGTAGTAACCATTCCACCAAGTGCTGCTATTACTCCACCAGCCGAGGCAATCGCAGATATCATAGTACCAAATGCCATAATAGCCGGTGCAAGCATAGCTAACGCACCAAGTACAACCCCGACAACACCACCAATCAAGAGTATCACTGATATAACAGTCTTAACCGGCCCAGGCAATTTATTAAATGCATCAACAACCCACTGAATTGCAGGTACAATCATCTGCAAAACAGGAAGTAATGCCTGACCAAGACTAGTCTTTAAAGCACCCCAACTGTTCTGTAATCGTGCAATCATTGCCTCGGTAGTTTCACCATGAGCCTTCAACGCATCAGTATTCTGATTCAAGATATCATTCATGAGACGCTGTTTGTCAATAGAACCATCAGCTGCACGATAGTTTTCAATCTCAAGTCCGGTAGCTTTACGGAGTGCCTGAGCACGACCATTCAATGCACTGGTAATCATCTGAGCAGCTTCAGTCTGAGTAGTACCAGTACGAGCAGCAAGTGCCGCGACACTCTGCATATTATTCTTCACGAAGTCAAAACTATTACCAGCCTGCATCAACGTAGCAGATGCCTCACGAGTATCACTCACAGCATAACCATAACTGTTACTGACATCACGAGCCCACTGCTTAACTTCCTTACTTTGTTGTTGCCAGTTACCACCAGCACTATTCACCAAGCCTCCATACCGACTCCACGCAGCCTCCGATTGTACAGCCGCATCAATACACTGCTTTGAGAACGAGAGTGCTGCTGCACCAGCAGCTGCAAAAGCCAAGCCAGCCTCAGTACCAAGTTTCTGCTTAATATTCGCACCAAACTTCGTGACACTAGCACCAGCAGATTTCAAGTTTCCCTGCAACTGCTTCCCAAACACGGTAATCCGACCACCAAAACCGGTGACCTGATTACCCGCTGCTTGGAAGTGTATACCTGCTTGACGTTCAAACATTCCCAAGCCAGCCCCAGCAGCTGCAAAGTCAGCCTCCGTACCCTTCGCCGCAGCACTACTATTATTCCTGAAGTTTTTGAAGCCATTAGCTGTTTCATTGACTGTGTTGGTTACTGTTGTTTTTACTTGGTTGAGACCTTGTATGGCTTGGCTGGCATCAGCAGTTACCTTGATTATTATATCACTTACTGTGTTTCCCGCCATTATCTATTCGTCTCCTTCTGTTTTCTCTTTCATTTCTTCATATTCCCTTTGTTCAAGGATGAACATGTGATTATAATACATGATTAATAATCGTATCTCAGGGGTGTACATTCCCCGTATAACCTCGCCAATACTATAACCATGGTTCTTTGATACCTCTACGTATACACGCATGGGGTATGATTTAATCAGAGTCACGAAATATTTTCTCAGTATCCACATCCTCAAGATGAGCTAAATCCTTGACCTTGTTAAAGATGAGAAGTAGTATGCCAATATTCATACGAGTGTATATTTCTTTCATTTCCTCGTAGGTGCATTCTTCATCAGAGAATGTGGTCTGCCGTGATAGGAATTCTATTGCCGTGTTTTTCACTGTGTCAGCGTTGCGTATTGCAATGTCCATCTCAATCTTCTTTGCAATTGCAATTTCCTCGGGTGTTTGTGTTTTACCATTCTGGTAATCCGTGAATACCTGTGTTTCCTCGGCGGTGTAATCCTTGAATAATTCAAGGGCTCCACTTACCTCTAGTATTGCCTGTGCATCAGTGACTGGCTTGACAAGAAGATGTAATTTCCTCTCTTCATTGTTATTAAGTGGGTAGTACACGGTTAATTCTTGTGGTTTTTCTTGTTCATCAAGCAATTGTAGGAATCGTGTACGAGCAGTTAATTGTCTTTCACTTTCATCATAGTTTTCCATGGTCTCAAGTGGCTTGTACTTTTGTATTGCCGGACGGTACCTGGCAAGCACGCCTTCAAGTATGGTATGCTCCTCAGGTGATAAGTCTTCCATGTTGATACACTTAGCTAATACTTCTTGTTCTTCCTTGTCTTTAACACTTGCAAGGGGTATTTGCATTGCCTCTGTACGCCATGTGGTTTGACTGAATAGTTGTCTTGCTCCTTCCAGTCCCCCATCATCATCTGTGCCTGTTTCATGGTTTATGTTTTTGAGTTCTTGTTCGTTTTTATTAATCATATATATAATCACTCCATTCCATCTTAGTATGTGTGTGTGGGTGGTGAAGAAAAAATAAAAAAGAATACAATAAAAAAAAAAGAAAATATGAAAGCCAGTCAAAAACTGACTAGCTCTCATACTTCCTGCTAATAGCCTTCAACTTCACATCAAACGGACTAGCATTCTCTTTACTGATCTCTTCAATACCTACACCGATGAGGTTGTAGTCAAGTCTGAGTGCCCCCGTCTTAGGATTGTAATCATAGGTCTGCATGTTAGGAAGTCCTTCAAGGTATCCTTTGAATGATTCCTGCTCCTTCTGAAGCAGGTTGAAGAATGGTTTCTTCTCTGGATCAACTCCGGTGAGCTGTACCTCGTATGTCTTTTTACCGAATGCTACTGCGTATGGGTAGATTAGTTGACTGGCTGTGTATTCTGTGCTTTCTTGTTTTTCTGTGACTTTGACTTTTTCACAGAAGATGTATTCCCCGTTGATTCTTACTGCTTCTTGTTGGTATCTTCTCTCGGTTCCCACAGTACTTGTTACTTTTCCATTTGCATCTTTTGCCATTTGTTTTCCTCCTCTATGCTATGTTGGTGTTTACGTTGATAGCGATTGTGCTTTTAATCGGCTTGATTTGACCACTGACGTTGAATGTGTATACATCACTGCCCTCGGTTACGAGTAGTTCACTATCTGCTTCTACTATCTCTCCATTGTCAATGAATCTTCCGAGTACGTTGTCTATGTCTACTTGTAGTGTTACAAGTCCACCTTCTATGTCATTTGGTGTTTTGACAAAGTCATCACAGGCGTATTTGACTTGGTTGAGTACTTCATCACATACTCTTCTGGATAATAGTAATCCGTCTGCTCCGTTTCCACTGAAGGCAGTGCTTACTCCTAGGTTGACACGGTAAACGTAGCTACCCTTAATCATTTCCCCGCGGATGAATAGTATTCCCTTGTTCTGTAGGCTTATCATGTCACTTGTCGTGAAGTTATAAGCAGGGGTACTGATAGCCGTGTTGATTACTGGGTAACCGATTTCCTCGTTGTACTGTGCGGCGAGTATTCTGCCAGCTACAGCTCCAGGGTAATCTGGTAGTATGCATGCAATTCTTCCACTGTTTATACCGTTAATGGTTGTGGTGAGTGCTGCGATGCATGCTGCTTCATCAGTGGTACCGGATGCCTTGTTTTCTACGGCGTCAGTGATGGTACCGTATGGTACTACGTAGGCGATTCTTGTTACTCCGTTGGTGTAGCAGGTGTTACAGCCGGTTTTGAGTGCTCCTAGTTTGGCGTTGATTGTGTTTGCATTTGCACTTTTGGTTTCCTCGAAGTAGAATACGTCTCGGATTTCATTCATGTGACTGCTGTCTACTAGTATCTTTGTGAAGTTTGCTGCGGTGTCTGTTTTTACGCTGTATACGTAGAATTCATTGTTTATCATGCCTGCTTCGTTGAGTGTTTCTTCTATGAAGTTGATTGTCTCTGTTAGTCCTTTGTCGGTGGCTACTGTTTTGAATGCTGTGAGGTTTGTGAATTTCACGTATTGTTCATCGATGCTTTCTATTTCTGTGCTTGTTTGTATGATGAATAATGGTGTGGTGGTGCTTGTTGTTGTTACGCTTCCGATTGTTTCGGTGAAGTATACACCTGGTAGTTTTTCATATGCCATTTTTTTTATTCCTCCGTATGTGTTTTATTATTTTTTTTTTGTTTATTTTTCCCCTTTTATTATGTTTTTTTCTTGTTTTTCGGTCTTGTTTCACTTTTTTTTTGGGTGAGGTGTTCTGTGCGGTATTGTCGTTTTACGGGGAGTAGTCGGCAGTACACGGGAACACCCTCTAGTTCATGGTGTGTCATGTTTGTTCAAGAATAAAAGTCACCGTACCCTCTGTTACGTTTTCATTGTTGTAGGTTACACTGGTACTAAGGTAGACCGTGTCACCCCTGTTAGCCGTAACATCAGATACAATAAGTACCGGCGTCTTACGAACCGTCAACGTACTATTAGTACTAACTGCATTTTTATAATCATCATTTTGGGAATACACGCAGACTATGGGGTATGTTCTGCCTTCTGTTGCCCCTGCTGGACATGCAAGCCCACTCAATCGGATTGTACCATTACTATCCACATTACACATGATTGTCTCTTGAGTAGCATCTTTGATTAGTTTCCCATTTAGTTTGAATGCTGCCTGTCCGCTGGTTACGGGTGCGTTGTTTTCATCCACCGCATGAGCCACTAAATCAACAGTACCCCCGATATTAACACTAACATCCTCAATGGTCACTGTAACAGGCATACGCACACGTAATACCCCCGTACCCTCAGCGCCGAGGTTAGTACTAGTCTGCGAGGACACGCACCGAATCGTATGCACACCAGCAGCAGCATCCCCTGGTATAGTATAACTACACGAGTACTTCCCAGTAGTTGTATCAGCAGTACTACTTGTACCCACAGGGGTATTATCCACGTAGAACTCCACACTAGTATCCGTGATACTAGTACCCTCTCCATCTTCAACAAGACACATGAGAGTCACACTATCACTACGATTACCAATTATGGTGTCTACGGTGATGGTTACACCTTCACGTACATGAAGTACCGCCCCCGTCTGAGTAACACTAGTACCATACGTCGACGTACCAAGATAATTAGCTGTGATACTATCACCCTCACCCACAGTACCCGGCAAGAGATATACAAGTGTAGCTACCCCATTTTGTACATTACCTGTTCCGATAATGTTGCCTTCTAGTTTGAATTGTACTACTCCTTCGTTTACGAGGTTGTTGCCTCCGTGTATTACGTGAGCGGTGAAAGTGGTGTTTTCTCCCTTGTTTCCAGTTACGTTGTCGACTGTTATGGTGGTTCCTATTCTTACCCTGAAGTCTGCGGTGTCGGTGGCTTCTCGGTAGTGGTTGTTTTCCACGTAGGTTCCGTGTAATGTCCAGTCTCCGATTAGTTCATCGCTGGGTATTGTGTAATTGGTACGTGCTATTCCTCCGCTTACCGTTGCGGTTCCTAGTTGTTTTTCTGTCATACTTTTTCTCCTTTCGTTTCCATTTGTATCCTTTCCATATTTTTTTTTCTATTCATTCGGGTCTCGACTTGGATTCTGAATCAACGCACTATTCACCGATACACGCACAGTATTACGAGTACAACCCTTCACGTAAAAATAATACTTCTCCGGGTCAATACTCCCCAATGCAATAGCCTGACTAGTATACGTTGAGCCATGACCACGCCAATACAATACCAAATCCGAGCCTTCCTTACTGAATGTACATTCATTCCAGTAGGAATACGGGAAATCACGACTACTCCCGAGAGATATGTTAACATTATTCTCCTGGTTACGAGCATATGCTGACCTGCTAATACAGGAAATATATCCGAGCTTATAACCACCAGTTGTGGTGTTTACAAATCCCATGTCAAACCATCCATCACCACCACCTTTATACACGATGATACTGAATTCATCATTGTAGTATTCTAGGAGGTCGGCTAATGTCTGGTTGTACACGTAGTATTTGGTTGTCTTGAATTCCAGGTATTGACTGGTACTGTTTAGTGTGTAGTCACTACTTGTGAGAGTGGTTGTATTGCCTGTCTGTCCGGTACCACTTGACGCGTTAGGATAACTTCCCCAATTACTAGAATCAAGAAGTCCACTCCAAGGGTCAACCAACTGCTGTTGTTGTACGGTGAGTGTACCCGTATCCTCCACGCCCCGGTAAGTATTATTCTCATTATACAATGCACGGATAGTATAACTACCAACTGCTAGGTCACTTGTATCCAATTGTATACTAGCACCCCCACCGGTGACATTCACGGTTCCGATTGTTTGTTCCGTCATGGCTTATCAACCCCACCATAGTCAAGGTCATAATCCACCCGTCCTTCATCAACAGGTGCATTATTCTCATCCACAACACTGCTATACAAGTCCACTGTATCACCCTGATTAGCAGTTACATCATTCACATGGAGAAATGAATCCTGCTGCACACCATCCTCATGAACACTATAATAAAGTAGGTGGTAGGTACGTTCCGCTTGTATGGTTTCATCGTATTCGAGGAATATGTATCGTCCTCTTTGGTCAGCCACGTGGAAATGCTCCATGCCAAGGTCCTCTAAGACCATGACCTCCGATGGCTCCAACTCACACAACACATAAGTAAGATCCGCATCACGCACCCTGAACGGAGTAATATACAATACATGATCATGCACATGACCATCACCCACCAACTGGGCAATATCAGCACGGGTCGCATACTCACCATGCACATGATTCAAAGAGGAGTACCTGTCATCATGATTATGAGACACACTACTGTACATGGCGTCATGATTATGCCCAAGCTGCGAATACAACTCATCATGCCGGTGACCAAGAGGACTGAAAATAGTACGCAACTCATCCAAACCCAACAAGCCACGAACCTTATCCTCCAACTCCTTAACCAAGCCACCAAAATACTCACTCCACACACCAGTACCCGACGAGAACGACTCAAAGAACACACCATCCACATCAGCATCAACACGCTCCACCTGAGTACTATTACCCAAGCATACACTATACTGACATTCACAACGCATAATACTACGCAACAACGGAGGATGATCTGAGAGGTCATCCAAGTCAAAAGGAGGCTCAACATTTAAAGTACCCTGAATAATACCCCAACGCTCACGAAGCCCCTGATACTCATACAAGTAAGGACTAGGACACCGAGTATTACGCCTGTCAACGGCTCCACACTTTTCACCAGTAGCATTACACAGTTTACCCTCACCACCTTGATAGTTACAACAGAAGATGTAATGATAATCCTGCTCCAACTGGAACAGTTGCATAACCTGAAGTGTAATATCTGCACGTTGCTCCTCCGAGTCACACCAGATATTAATATTCACAGTTGCATGACGCTCATACAATGTACTATTCGTGGAGGGGTCAGTGTACACATGCTGAGTCGATACACCCGGGCTGGTGTCAAGTGTAATGACAGGACGCTCAGGATGTTGACTGAATTGCCTGACTACCTGAACGGGTGTGTCATCACAGTTGATGTGTCCTTGTAGTAATTCTACTAGGTATCCTTCTAGATTGTTCATACTTTATTTTCCTCCAGGTTTGTAGTATTGACCGAAGCGTGCTGTTATCTTGGCTCCGGGTTCAGTTACCTCTACTGCTCTTTGTATGTACCCCTGGGCGGGTGCGTATCGTGTGCCGTACTCGACATATGGCCAGTAGTTGGTACTGTTTTTGACCATGGCACGGGTTACTGCTTGTCCACCATTTACTTCGTAGCTGTGGCTTCTTTTCAGGTTTCCCGTGTCTACTGGTGCATATTCTATGCATTCATTGTTTAATTCAATGGTAGTCTCGGTCACTGCTTTCTTAAGGGCGTTGGCTAGTTTTTTCTCATCGAGTTTCTGGTATAATCCATCGCTTACGGTGACGTCAACTGGCATAGCTTGTCACCCCTACTGTGTACTAAGTGTACTCGCTTGTACTGGTGGAAGTGATTATACTCCTGTACCTCACCGATAATCTGATACTGATTATCATCAGGGTCAACCAATACATCCGAGTTGTTGATAGACACCTTCTTGTCAATGTATACTTTGTAGAGGTTGCCACGCTCCACACCATACGCCTTAATATACTCAGGGTTACCCTCATGTTGAAAGTCAACCAGTACCTCATCAGCGTACTCATAGCCCATGGTGGTTTCACCATACACTCCCTTATCTGTGGTGGTGTAGGTGTAACGCTTCATCGTCATGTTCGGGAAAAATATCATATCATCCTCACCCTAGCCCCATATAAGCCATGCACCGTCTGGATTACACCGTTGAGGCTGTTGTTACTGTTGGTGGTGTTGTCATAGCTGACATTCACATCACCCTCTTGTATGCTGCTGATGTTTCCTGTACCACTACTGCCACCACGTATGAGGTGTAGTGTGGCAAGCATGAGAAATTCTTTCATGGTGCTATCATTTACACCATTCCGGTACTTGACTTCGAGTAATCCTTCAAGGTCACGGTTGAATCGGATAACACCCTCACTAGTTATGTGAAGTATGTCCTCACTAGGTACATGTACACCATCAAGTTTCACGGTTACCTCATCCGTGACCACAGGGTATGACATTGTCATGTACATGTCACCCTCGAAGGTGTAGTCATACTCTGTCTCACATGATCCACTCACATAATCCTCTCCGATGAGAGTGACTGATTGTTGAATCAATTGACACAACTGTGAATCCGCGTACATTGTGTCATCAATGCCGTTTGATTGTAGGAGTGTTCTGAGACTGGTTAGGTCTTCGCTTGTTATATTGTACATGTCTTATCCACTCCTAATATTCTCTCATTTAATGTTTCCCTTTTTATTCTCCTTCGCCTATGCCGGTGATTGCACCGTTTTTCCATGGTGCGAGGTTGTGTGCTACTGTGAATGTTGCTACAGCCTTGTTGTAGGATAGGTTGCTGCTTGGTAGGTCGAATAGGCTTGGTGGTAGGAGTGTTTTGATTTTGATTGTGGATGAGTCTAGTGCGAGCATTGCGTGTGTTTCATTTGCTCCACTGCCCGTGGTTGGTACGTTTTCATCTACGAGGATTGTGAGTTCTCTTCCGTTGAGTGATTCGTAGGTGATTACTTTGAATCCGAGTCCTATGTCGATTTTGTCGTTGTATCTTCTGTATGGTGCTGCGATTTTCTTGAGTTGTTTAGCAACGAAACTGTCGGTTACTATTACGTCTGGGGAACCACCTTGGTTTTTGATTTCACCGAGTAAGTCATCAATGTCATCCTCTGTAAGTGCATCACCAGATAAGCCTTCAGTGTTAACATCACTGTCACTCCAGATACTGTCGAATTCAAGGGCGTTGCTGGTACTGTCACCGTTAAGTAATAAGTAGTCCATCTTGTTGTTCACGAGGGTGTAACCACGGCTTATCTCGGTTTGTAGGATATCTGCGGCGGTTGTTCCCATCTGTGCCATCATGGATACTTTGAATCCTGTGGCGATGGTTCTCATTGTTTCTGCTACTTCGGTGTAGCTGGTCACGGCGTAGTCTGGTATGTCACCGGTCTCAGCAATTACACTTGCAGTGTTGGTTGGGCTTTCTTCTAGGAATGATACTTTACTAGTGTTTACCATTTCTTCACGGTTCTGCATACGGAGGAATGATAGGAAGCTTGTTTCCTCGACTGTTTTGCTGTGTATTTCTGGGTCGGGGGTGATTTGCATTATGTTGGGTGCGTTGGTTGTTGCTTGTATTGCTTTGTTTACTGATTCGTATAGGTTTTTGAGTTCGTTATCCATATATAATCAACTCCATTCTTGTTTTTTCTTTCTTTTTTATTGTTGTGTTAGCATTTCTGCTAGTTCACGTGGGGTGTAGCCTTTGCTAATATCCACGTCATTGGTTACATTTTTCTTGTCATCCTTGTACTGGAATTCGGGTTCTGGGTTGGATTTGAAGACTTTCTTTATTTCTTCTCTGACTGCTTTTCTGATTTCATCGGCGAAGTTGACGGACTTGTCTTCATCGTCGTCGTCTTCGTTGTTTTCATCTTCTTGAGATTCATCTTCGTCTTCATCGTCAGATGATTTATCTTCTTCTTCATCGTCTGTCTTACCCTCACCATTTATTGCGGGAGTAGATTCACCCTCCCCTTCTGTGGTGGTGCCTTCTTCTCCCTCTGTGGTGGAGTCTTCAAGTTGACTTTCAAGAGTTTCAATACGAGACACTAACTCATTAATTTTTGCATCGTATTTTTCATCAACTTTCTGTGTTACCACTTCTGCAAGGTCTTCTCTTATTTCATTGACTGCCGTGTTAATCATTTCCTCTACCTTTTCTGTAGTCACGGCTTCATTGTTATCTTCTGCCATTTTATCACCTTCATCATTTTTTATTTTCTTTAATCCACTTACTGCATCCACAAAAGACTTAGCCACCATTACACTTCCCAGTGTTGCCTGGTCACATGGAATCGGAGTCAAACTTATCTCAGTCAACTGCCACTGGACAATATCACTAAGACTGTTTTCCTCGTATTCACAACAGCCACTAATACTAGCACCCATTATGACATCCTGGTCAAGGTAGGATTGAATCTCACCGGCACGTTCACGCAATATACGTGCCTTGAAGTGAACACCATCATCAGCTACCCATCCTTCAGTCATACGTCCGACAATACCATCCCAGTCATGATTATGATCCATATGCAAGTTGTGAAGTGGTATTTGTTCGGCGATGCTTTCTAGTGCTTGCTGTGTGACAACATCTCCGACTAGGTCTTCCATGCCGGTGTTAGCTATACCTGTGAGGTATAGTGTATTGTTGCCTTCTGTGTCCTTCGTTTGTATGCTCTTTGTGGTACATGGAATTGTGAATTGTTTCTGTATCATATTGATTTTCCTCTACTTCTTGTGTGCTTATTGGTTAAGCCATCCCTCCGACTCAGTTGGATGCTCAGCTGTCAATGTTGGTAGTACTGCCTTCCACGCACACCTACAATTAGGGTGCAGGGTAGGGTCTTCCATTGCAACCTCTATCTCAACAAGTTGTCCGGCCATTTCCTCACATTCCTCACAACAACCCGGCCCGGTGGATAATTCCACATACTCGATGCCATCACTACGGTATTGTTCGAGTGTTGCCGTGTTGGTGATGGTTGCTGTCTCGGTACGTGCGATTGTGACGGCTCTTTGTTCAGGGCTTAATCCATTGATGGGTGTGAGCTGTACCTCACGCAAGCTGGTTTGTCGTGGGTTAACTCCTTCGGCTACATCCTGTAAGATACTTCTACGGATTCCTTGGACTTCATACTCCGATGCATTCTTGACAAGTTCATACTGATTGTCACAGATACTGTTTAGAATTGCACGCTCACGTGTATTGTATTCTACTAGTCCTTCTGGTGCGTTGATGCTACGAGCGTAGTTGTATACTTGTTCGGCTATGTCAGCACCACGTGTAGCACGCTGTGTTATGATGTCTTGCCACTGGTCTTGTATTCCACTCTCACGGTAGAATGCATTGAGTTGTCCTTGGCGTTCATAAAAAAATTCCGCAGCAGCCGGCGTGGATAACCATTGAGTAGTACTGTCAACCAGTTCACCAAACCCGGCGACTATATTCTCCTCAAGCAATGCCTCCAAGCGGAGTCGCTCCGACATGCTAAGTAACCTGTAAGTGTTCATCTGTAGTAGTCACCCCAACTGTTCCTTGTGAGCCGGTCTAGCCCCATGTCATTACGGACTTCATCCACCGTCTTAATACCAGATCCGACTAGTATCTGGTTAACCTCTGCATCGTATAGTTCATCGATGATGTCCATCTGCTGATAGTGGAATCGCTCACTGAATCCATGATGCTTGAGGCAGTTGTTGAATGCATTCTCAACTTGGGTCTTGGCTCCATCGAATGTGTTTTTCCAGTCTTTCTTTTGACTGTCACCACTACCACTTCCTAGGTTGGCTGTTTCTATTATGCCGGCTAGTTGTGGTGGTACTTGGAATGTCCGTATGATTTGGTCACGTGCATATTTGAGTAGTTCAAGGTAGTTCATGTCACGGTTGCTTCGCATGTTGGTTTGTACTGTTGCTCCTTTGACTGCCATCAATGATTTTTTATTGTATTTTCGTGCTGCTTGTTTCTCAGCCGATAATCTTTTGAGTTCTGCTGTGAAGTTCTGGTCACTGATATCCTTATCATAGCTTAGTACCGTGTTTGGGTCAAGTCCATCATTGAGTAGGATGTCATTGTTGTACTTCAATGCATTGTTTTCGAGTGCTATCCAATCTGCACAGATATTAATCTTCGACAATCCCCAGACACTTTTTGTCTTTTCGGGGTTGGGTTGCCTGATGTGTATCAGGTCATCTGGTTCATAGACTACCTTTGGTTGGTAGCGTAGGCTGAAGCAGTCATTCTCATTGTTCCACATTATGTCTTCATTGTGTATGTATTTGAATCCATTGAGGACGTTGAGGTTACTGTCTGTGCTTACTTCGAAGAAGCAGTCACCCATCGCTAAGGTGCTATCCCAGATGAGGCTGTTGGTGTCGCTCCATGTTCGCTGTGATTGGTATCCTTCTGGTTGTTGGAATAATCGTTCGAGGTATCCTTTTGTGAGTTGGTCGTCATTGTCAACGGTGTCGGTGTCTAGTTGGTAGTCGCATGCGAGTGCAGTGTTTTTGTAGATTTGAAGGCATACATGGACGTCTACGTTTTTCATTGCTTGGTAGTATATAGTTGTGTTTTTGACTGTTGTGATTGGGTGTAGGTAGTCGAGTAGTTGGTTGTATTGTGTGTGTCGTGTTGTGCGTAGTGTTGGTAGTTTGTTTCGTATGTTTTGTAGTATTCCCATTTTTCTTCTGTTGCCTCCTTTTCAGTTTTTCTTGTTTGTGTGTATGTCAAGTTTTTTTTTCTCTATGCCCGCCCCTTCCTTCCATACATACACTTATGGAACCCAGTACAATGTGGTCATGTTATGAACATTGTACAGCCTCCATCATTGAAACCCCACGTGGCAGGGTTATTTTTTCTTTGTTTTTCTTAGTCATATTCTCAAATTCAATCAGTAATTCATGAACAATTTACAATCTGATGTACTATATATCTCATCCATATCTCTTGATACAAAGTTAACCACTTCTTTTACAGGTATACCAAGCCACCCAAGAGTTGATGACTTTCATCAAACCGGTGCCTCATCACAGGAGCACGCAACGAATCACAGAAATGGTCATCCACCTTATACGGCTTATCCTCACCACGACGAGCAGCACTAGCATCCCACTCATACGAGCGGATACAATCAATAGTCCTGTGGCAACGCTCATGCACACGTAGGTGATTCTTGTAGAACAAATCACCCAACACACCAATACACTCCAAGGTATCCGGCATATACTTCTCGATGTTCATCCTGATGCGTGGGTTGTAATTCAACTCTGCCTCGAAGCTTGTTGCATCATGCGATGGATAAAAGGTATTACCGGCTCCGAGTTGGTACTGGTCTTGCTGGTCTGCAATAAGTTCTACAATCTGACTATCCGTGAGGTTAACACCTGTGCTGTCGGCGTTGTGTCCTCCTTCATCTATGACATCATACTCCGTGTGGTCAGGGAATTCTTTGACGCCTATGAGGTTCCAACAGGTGGTACTACTTGCACCGTAATCTGACCCGAATTCCAGGTAATCATAATAGTCGAGTGGCTTGTCCACTGTGTAGATGTTGTTGTCATCAAAGTGTCCGTAGATTGCACCCTGACCACTCACCCATAATCCGTCAATGTATCTCTTGTAAAAGAGGCTGTCTGGTGGATAGGATGCTTTGAGGTTAGCCACGTATTCCTCCGTGAGTGTTTGATTATCTTCTAGTGTGAATGTCCATACTTTGCATCTGCCTTCTTGTATCATGTCCTCGTTTGTGATGTATTCATTGTATAGGTAGTGATTCGGGTTGGCTGGGTTGCAGGTGATGAATATCATACTACCAGGCAAGCTATTACGACTGAGTATCATTTTGTATCCGTCCTCTGTTATCACAGTGCCTTCATCGATGAGTGTTCCCCCGAAGGTTGACCCTTGGATTTTTTCATCGTCTCCTTTCTTGCCTACTCCGAATAGGCATACCGTATTACCCTCATAATAGATTTCATTGAGGTATCGGTTATGCTCAGCAGGAATACCCAACGTCGCTAGCATCTTCATGAATGGCCGTACCACATTACGTTCCAGGGTGGAGAGTGTCTTGCCTATTATCATGAAGTCTGTATTCTCACTGGTGAGTGTGTAGTGGATGAACCTTGTCAAGGCTACTATTGTCTTGCCACTACGGATAGATCCAACTGCAATGTTTATCCAGTGGGTACTACCCCGTAGGTAGTCTGTTGCTACTGGGCCGAAGGGTTGCCATTGGAATTGGTTGGTATCATTTATCACTCGGTGTTTCCTCCTTGGATTCTTGTCATTTGTTCTATGAATCTCTTTGCTGCTGGACTCATCTTGCTTGTGTCTAGTTTGTCTAGTGGTATTCCTTCGTGTATGTTTTTGATGATTGTTTGTGTGGTGATGGTGTGTTCTTTGTTGCCTTTGTGGTATGAGTCTTTGAGGGTGGTGTAGTTGGTGATGTCTTGTTTGTCTGGGATTGTTCCGTTGTCTACTTGTTGTACCATGATGTTTTGTATTGCATGTGTGAGGTGTTGGTCGTTGTCTATTATTTTTTGGTCGGTGTTTTGTCTTTGTAGGTGTGCTTCTAGGTCGTTGGTTACTAGTGCGATTGTTTGTTGTTCTATTTCTTCACTGATGTTTTGGAAGTATGCTTGTTTTCTGGTGTGGTAGTAGTATTTGCTACTCCATGTTTTTAGTTTGTCGTAGTCTATGCCCTCGTTGATACTGAGTTGTTTGAGTGTTAGGTGGGGTTGGTGGTACCATTTTTTGAGTGTTTGGAATGATTTGATGGGTTCATGGAGTTCTTTGGTGTATATTGGTTTTTGGTATTGGGTTGTTATGTCCTCCATGATGTTCTGTGTCTCCCTGTTTTTTTGGTGGGTTTGTGTGTGTTTTTACGAGGGTTTATATAGCTGTGGTTACATATCTTTAGTATTTGGATGATGGGTGTTGTTTATTCATCTTTTTTGGTTTGTTTTTTCTTACTTGTTTTCTTTTTTGGTGTTGTTTTCTTAGGGGTTTCTTCTTTTTTATCGTCTTTTGTTGTTGTGGTTTTCTTAGTTGGTTTTTCTTTTTCTTGTTGTTCGTGTAGTGCTTGGATTACTTCTGGGTTTGCTCCGTCTATTGTGCATTGGTAGATGGTGCTTCCTTCTTTTACTGTGAGTTGTTTTCCTTTTTTTTCTATGATGGTTATCATATGGTTGTTGCCTCCAATTTTTCTTCTTCTTCTTTTTTGTTTTTTTTTTCTTATCCGAGTAGGTGTAGTTGCATAATCAAGAGGATTATTGATACTAGTGCTGTGAAGAATGCACTGATTGCTGCTCCTCCGACGGCGAATAGTATTTTTTGTACTACGTCGACTCGGTGGTTTACCGCGGTTACCCTGGCGGTGTTTTTGCTGGCGACATCTTTGAGTTTGTCTATGCATTTGAGTTTTTCTTCCATGTCATCTATGTGTTGTCGTACTTTGGCCATGTTTTCCGTGGTCCTGTTTTGGCCTTCTTGTAGTGTTTGTAGTGTTTTCATGACTTCAATGTTGTATCTTCGTTGTTCTGTTTCTATTTGTTCTAGGCCTCGTTCGAGTTTTAGTTCTAACTGGTTGAGTCGGTAGTCTAGGAATCGGTAGTCGCCCGTGTTGTTATTGTTTTTCATT
>Ga0247611_10002543_pt1 | contig 29136 bp, 46 predicted proteins | sample 177DNAGHGhighgp2_FD_192422 | JGI IMG/M metagenome (GOLD analysis project Ga0247611, IMG submission 192422) | Sheep rumen microbial communities from Palmerston North, Manawatu-Wanganui, New Zealand - 1770 DNA GHGhigh gp2 | ecosystem: Host-associated > Mammals > Digestive system > Stomach > Rumen... | reverse complement strand
GGAAATGCCCTTGCCAGGTTGTTTAGAAGGAATAGGAAGTGGAAATTAAGGAGTGGCAAGGGCATTATGCTAAAAGGAGACCATATCAAAGTCTTATGCCCTGATTATAGCCGTAAATTTGAATTTGCACAATTAAAATGTTATATTGCCGTTAGGGGGACAGTATTTTATGGCAGATAAAACGATTTCTTTGTTGCAGACGATAATTAACACCAGATTCGATATGGAAGCTTATCGTGATCTCTTCTATTATTGCTCTGATAACACCGTTGACAGTAAGGATAAGCAAAAAGCCCTTGTATGGCTTTCCGATATGTGCGAAAAAGGAATTATAAGCCGTTCAGGTTCAGATGTTGAACACTTATATTATCTCCACGAAAATGTACTGAAATCTGCTGCACCGTTCAATTTTGAGAGTTATCTTCTATTCACGGAATGGAATAGGGAACTCACATCTCAATTCTACAGACCAAGAAGAAAACAGATGCACGGCATTGTTCAGGACTTACAGGATTTAGACGATGATAAACTCGATCTGCTTTCCATCTCGATGCCTCCCGGTACTGGTAAAACCACCCTTGCTTTATTCTATCTCACTTGGTTGGCAGGTAAATATCCGAACCTTGGCAATCTGACAGGATCACATAACGGTGACTTCATCAAGGGTTGTTATGAAGAATGTCTGCGAATGACCGCAAAGGAATCAGAATATCGGTGGGGTGAGGTTTTCCCCGGTGTCGAACTGGTAAAGGCCGATGCGAAATCGCAGAGAATAGACTTCGGTACAAGAACCCCAAGAAGAGAATCATTGCAGTTTACCACCGTTGGCAGCGGTAATGCCGGATTGTATAGAGCGCAAAAACTACTCTATGTGGATGATCTGGTATCAGGTTTAGAGGTTGCATTGAGTAAGGATGCTCTGGATAAACTCTGGGGCATATATACAACGGACTTGCGACAAAGAAAGTTGGGCTATACAGGCCCGAACGGCTTTACCATACCTGCCAAAGAATTGATAATCGGTACAAGATGGTCTGTTCACGATATTATTGGAAGATTGGAAGAGATGTATATTGATAACGATAGAGCAAGATTTATCAGGATGCCCGCCCTTGATGAAAACGATGAATCACTCTGGGATTATAAAAATGCCCCCGGCTACACCACACAACAGTTCCTTGACATAAAGGCTACCATTGATCCTGCCAGTTGGAACGCATTGTACCAAAACGAGCCGATAGAAAGAGAGGGCTTGTTATATCCGTTAGAGGAATTAAGGAGATATTCTGATCTTCCCCTTGACAGTAAAGGCAATGTCAAAGAGCCTGATACCGTTATTGCCATCTGCGATACCAAAGACAAGGGTGCAGACTACGCATTTCAACCTATTGTCTATGTTTATGGCAATGATTACTACATAGTTGATTGTATTTGTGATAACGGGTTGCCGGGTGTTGTCGATATACGCCTTGCAGAGTGTCTTTTGAAGTGGCAAGTAAAAAGAGCAAGGTATGAGAGTAACAACGCAGGGCGTAGAACGGCTGAAAAAGTACAGGAATATGTAAAAAGAAAAGGCGGTGTTACATATATTACCACCAAAGATACTACCCAGAACAAGATCACAAAGATAATCGCTGAATCTTCGTGGGTTTTAGAGCATTGTTTATTCAAGACAAATGATAAATATGTGAGAAATTCTGATTATGGTAAGATGATGAACTTCATTCAGACCTTTACCATGTCAGGCAAGAACAAACACGATGATGTACCTGATGGTTTAGCCCAATTATCGCAGTTTGCACAGAGCTTCGGCAGTAATGTAAAGGTGATAAAAAGACCTTGGTAATGTAATATCAAACATAAAGCATACTTTTAACAGAAAATCAACCCCTTTTATTGATTTTTCCGCTATTTTTTGGTAATAGGTAAGGTAGTATTACAAATTTTGGGGGTATGATCGTGTCTGCTGATAATCACAATATAGATGATAGCAAGGGATTGTCTGAAACAAGGATAATGTCAGGCCGCAGAGAGATATTCACAAGTGAAACAGAGATCACGAAAGAGAATATCATTACTGTTCTTACCAAGGCAATGAATATTCACGTTGTAAATGCTTCCGAAATAGATTATCTTTGGAAGTATCGCAAGGGTATTCAACCGATTCTTTACAGAGTTAAAGAGGGAAGCTACGATAATATTGTAAACAAAATAGTTGAGAACAGGGCAGACGAGATAATCAATTTTAAGGTTGGTTATTATGTTGGTGAACCTATCCAGTACACATCGAAGAAAGATGATGAAAAACATCTTGACCAGATGCAGCAGTTCAATGATTTTATGTATGCCAATTCCAAGGCAAGTCAGGATCAGGACATTGTTGAATGGATGATGGTAGGCGGTGTGGCAAACAGACTTATTCTCCCGAACAATGTTGAGAGTATGAGAAAGTATAAGCCTTTCAATATGTTTACCCTTGATCCCAGAGATTCATTCGTGGTTAAGTCGGTGGAAACAGGAAATAAGCCTATGATGGGCGTTAAGTATTACACCGATAAAGATGATAACAATGATATGATAAAGCATTTTACCTGCTATACCGATAAGTATGTTTTTGTTATAGACGGAAGTACAGTAACATCGGTAAAGGCTAATCCGTTAGGTGCTATACCGATAATAGAATATCCGGCAAACAATCCCAGAATGGGTGCTTTTGAGGTGGTGCTTTCACTTCTCGATGAGATCAATAAAATTGACAGTAACGCCCTTGACGGAATCGAGCAAACGGTACAGGCGTTTATCAAGTTTATTAACTGCGAGATAGACAGAGACCAGTTTGAAGAGTTCAAGAGGATGGGTGCTATTATGGTATCTTCCACAGATGGCAGACAGGCTGATGTGGACATGGTTACTACCAATCTTGACCAGAGCCAGACGAAGGTTACAAAAGAGAACATATACGATGCAATTCTTGAAATCTGCGGTATGCCCGCAAGAACAGGCGGTGCTTCTACATCAGATACCGGAGCAGCCGTTATTCTTCGTGACGGATATGCTCTTGCTGAAAGTAGGGCAAAGGTGTTTGAGAATATGTTTAAGAAGTCTGAACTTGAAATGTTGGACCTTGCATTGCAGATTTGTAACGGAACAAAGGGTGTAACGATAGACCTTATGGCTTGGGATATTGAAACCAAGTTTACAAGGAGAAATTATGAGAACATCGTTTCCAAGGCAAGTGTGCTTACATCCATGCTCAATTCACCAAGGATTCACCCTGTTCTGGCTTTCCAGAGTTGCGGTATGTTCCCTGATCCTGAATATGCTTACACCCTTTCGGAAAATCATTATCAGGAAGAATTGGCAAAGTATGAGGTAACAGAGGTAGAGGGAGACAACGAGGATGCGGAATCTTTACGAGCAGACAGACAGATCGTTGAAGAAGATAAGGGAACTGATAGAGAAATCTTATAAGTATCTCATATCTCTTGCTTTTGACGAGATTACCGCAATAACGGCTGAAAACATAGTCGAAGAGGTTTACGAACGGTTTAAGAAATTGAACCGCAGAGAATATAAGAAAATCGTGGACGATGCTATTGAGTATGCGTTCGCTTTTGAAGAAGAGTTGAGAGAACAATATGGCGGTACGGACTTTTTCTTCGATAAGGTGGAGATAAAGCCCGAAGAGATGATAGAGGAAATCTTGAAGTCTTACAATCCGGTTACTGGCTATTTGTATGACAGAGAAGCGGATAGAAAAGAGGAAAGACTAAAAGAAGGAATGATGGCAGGTAAGACAAACGATGATCGTGAGTTTTATCGTGACACCATTAAGACCAATACTAATCTTTGGTACACACAGAGTAAACAGTATGCCGAAGATATAGCGGATGCAACAGTATTGGAAGTGTGGAAACAGGCTGGAGTGCCTTACATTAAGTGGGTTACTCAAAAAGACGAGAAAGTTTGTGAAGAGTGCGGACCTTTAGATGAACAGATTTTCCCGATAGACAAAGTACCGCCTAAACCGCATTACAGATGCCGTTGTTTGAAGATACCGATAGGTAATATTAAGACCTGAAAAGGTATTGATATATACAAAGACAGAGAAGTCTATAATCGCAAAAGACAGAGAAGTCTATAATCGCAAAATCTAAACTCACAGAAGAGTATAAAAGGCAGGAGGACAACAAAATGAAAGTAGATGTAACGAAGATCGAAGGCTATGAGGCTATGACTGCCGATGAAAAGATCAAGGCTATCGAATCGTATGAGTTTGAAGAACCTGATATGTCAGGTTATGTAACAAAAGATACTTTCGATAAAACCGCATCTGAATTGGCAAAGACAAAGAAAGACCTTAAAGCGAAAATGTCCGAAGATGAACAGAGGGCTATCGAGGAAAAGGAAAGAACCGAGAAGATGGAAGCCGAGTTAAAGGCTTTAAAGCACGAGAAGGCAGTAGCCCAGAACAAGGCACAGTTCTTATCTCTTGGTTATTCTGATGAACTTGCTAATGCAAGTGCGGAAGCTCTGGCAAAAGGCAATTTTGCAGAAGTCTTTGAGAATCAGAGAAAACATCTCGAAAGTGTCAAGACACAGATTAAGTCTGATCTCTTGGCACAGACACCTTATCCGCAGGGTGGTTCTGATAATCACGGTGGTATGACCAAGGATGAATTTAAAAAGATGTCATTCGAGGACAGATACAAGTGGTCGCAGGAACATCCAGAGGAATTTAAGTTGCTATATTCATAATAGGAGGAAAACAAAATGGCAGCAAGTAACCATAAGATATATGATAACTTCTTTTTGGAGAGCCAGATTGAGGATCAGTTCAATTCTGCGATTGATCTCCAGAACTACTTTGTAGTTGACACTACACTTTCAGAAGGACCGGGAATGGTTAAGAAGATTAACCGTTATTCTGCTTCTGATGCTACACAGGAACTTGCAATGGGCGAGGGTAACACACAGACGATCGAAGTAACATTCAACACGTTTGAGTATCGTGTCAAGTTGGCACAGAACGAGTTTGATTACTACGATGAACAGGCTATGACAGATGATATGATCGTTCCTACTGGTATTCGTAGAATGGCAAGTGGTATGTTCAATAAGGTAGATTCAGACTTCATGGCTGAACTCAAAAAGGCTTCCAGAGTAATCTACGGAACATCTTGGGACATTGACTACTTTGCAGATGCAGTAGGACTTCTTGATGTCGCAGGTACAGACAATGCCCCTGAATCATTAAGACCTTTCTGCTTTATGAATCCACAGGACATTGCTACAATCCGTGCTTTGGCAAAGGAAACATTGCAGTATAACGAGAGTTACGCAAGAACTGGCTATGTGGGTAGCCTTTATGGAGTTGACATCATCTCCAAGAAGAACCAGACAAAAGGTCAGACCGAGATCGCTCTTACACAGGCTGCTACAATCTTCTTGAAGCCGGGCATCGAAGCAGATCAGGACAGAGATGGTAATACAAGGCTTAACAAGATGTGGTCAAGAAAGTATTACATCGCTGCTCTTACAGACGATACAAAGGTTGTAAGAATCATTATCGGTTCTGGTAGTGCTTCTATCGCTCTTAACAAGTCAAGCACATCTATTGTTGCCGGAGCAAGTGAAACACTTACTGCAACAATCAACCCCACAGGCGTTGCAGTATCTTGGAGTTCTTCTGATACAGATGTTGCTACAGTTGATGCAAGTGGTAAGGTTGTAGGTGTTGCCGCAGGTAGTGCTACAATTACTGCAAAGATTACTGTTAATCAGACAGAGTACACAGATACTTGTGCAGTAACAGTAACCGCAGAGGGCTGATAACAAGTTAAAGGAGGCAGACAATGACCGATTCTGAAAAAATGAGGTTGCTTAAAGCAAAAGAAAACCAACAGGAAACAGACGAGGCGTTGTCTGCTGCCCTTTTAACCGCCAAGTATGCGATACTTGAAAGAGCATATCCTTACGAAAAGTCTTTTGATAATCTTGAATTTCCAAGCAGATATGATCTTCTGCAAGTGGAGATTGCCAATGTTCTTATTAAGAAAGTTGGTGCAGAGGGAGAAACCGTACATCTGGAGAACGGAATACACAGACATTATGAAAATGCCGATATTCCCGCATCTATGTTGCAGACTATTATTCCAATGGTAGGTACAATAAAATGATGCGTTGTTTGAAGAGAAATAAGCAGAAGATGTGGTTTGCTGATTACCTGGGAGTAACAGAGCATATCAATAGCGATGGTTACTACGATGGTGATGATAAGGTGAACTATTCAGAGCCTAAAGAAACTTATGTAAATATATCTTCTGCGACAGGCATATCTGATTCTGAATTGTTTGGTGCTGATCTCAAATACGACAAGGTGTTGGCTTACGATGCCTTTAGTAATGCGGTTAGCATAAACGAGTATTCAATTCTTTGGGTAGATACAGAACCCTACAAGAACGGAGTATTGCAGCCCCACGATTACAAAGTTGTGAGAGTTGCAGCATCCCACGATAAGACCGCTTATCTTGTTGCTATCGAAAGAGTGAACAGAAATGAGAACTATTAGGGTTAATCTTTCTCCATCTGGAATAGACAAGGCTATCGAGGAAATGAAAGCCTATAAAAAACGGCTGAAAAAGAAGTGCAAAGAATTTGAAATGGCAGTTGCGGAAGCTATGTTGCAACAAGCACAGTTGGGGTTTGCATCGGCATACCACAATGACTTGGTACACGGTGGAAAACAATTTGAGTATATCCCAATGCACATCGAAACCGATGATAAGGCTACCTATGTAGTTGCAGAGGGTGTGGGTGCGGTAATGATCGAGTTTGGTGCAGGTATTCACCATAACTTTGGGAAAAGTTTTTTGTGGAAATCCAGACACCCTTGGGGAATGGAACTACAAGCAACTATCGGTAGTTATCGAGACAGAGCATTTACCCCTTCCCAGGGCGCAAATGAAATGTGGAACTCACCTGTTGGTCTTACCTATGGTACTGAAGCTCAATATCCATTGTTTTACGCATGGCTGAACACAGTCGATGATCTTGAAAATATAGCGAAAGGGGTATTTTTTGACTTATGATCGACATTGAACCCGAAATCTACACAAAGATACGAAATGCTATTAAGGCTGAATATCCCAATGCTTATATTTCCAATCTGCCATTAAATAAGCCTACTGAATTTCCGGCTATATCTTTTGTTGAAGCGGAAAATATGCCTACGGCAAGAACCGCTGACAATGAGAAGGTGGAAAGAACAGTTGATCTTATGTACGAAGCACAGATTTTTTCGGTAGCGGAAAATAAAAAGACAGAATGTAGGAAAATTTTAAGTATAATTGATAGTGTAATGTACGATTACAACTTCTTAAAAATACTTGGCGCACCAATATCTAATCTTGTAGATACTTCGGTGTATCGTATGATTGGAAGATATACCGCAATAGCGGATAATAAAAATATTTATCGGAGGTAAATAACAAATGGCTATTTCAACCTATATGACATTTCTGATGTATAATTCCACACCTACATCAACGGCAACGTGGACAAAGGTAGCCCCCATAAAATCCTATGGGGATCTCGGAGGTGATCCTGAAACGATCGACACGACAGATTTGGAAAAGTCTGTTAGAACTTCGATACCTGGCGTTCAGGAAGCCGATAATGTGGCCTTTACTCACAATTATGTTTCTGCTGATTTTAAGGCTTGTAAGGACCTTGAAGGAACAGAGCATGAGTTTGCAGTATGGTTTGGTGGTACAAAGGATGAATCTACCGGTGCGATCACACCTACTGGTGCAAACGGCAAGGTAGAATGGACTGGTTATCTTACGGCTTGGATTACAGGCGGTGGAGTAAACGAGCCTGTTGAGTTTACATCAAGCATTTCCGTGTCAAGCGATTTCAAGTTTACAGAAGCTACGACACAGGGATAATAAAACCATTTAAGGAGGACAGTAAAAATGGGTAAACAGATCACATTCACGGACAACAACGGCAAGGCATGGACTTTGGAGTTCAACAGAAGAACATCAAAGGAATTGCAGCAGATGGGCTTTAAGGCAGAGGACATTGCCGATAAGAACCTCATTATGCTGCCGATGTTGTGGAGATCAGCATTTCTGATGCACCACAGAGGGGTAGAAGTCAAGGTTGTTGACGAACTTCTTGAGTGTATGGGTGACAGAATGGAACTCTTTAACAAGTTGACAGAAATGTATAACGAACCAGTTGAAGCCCTTATCAACGATCCGGTTGATGATGCAAAAAAAGTGAACTGGACAGCGAGTTGGTAAGTGGCTTACTGTCCTCGGTTGAGGGTAGTCTGCTAAAGGCTACCCCCAACTTTCACACTTATGCAGATTTTTTTAATAAAGTATTCCCTTTTTATCTTTCTATGGGAATGAGTTATGACGAGTTCTGGGAATATGATTGTCAGTTGGTAAAGGCTTACGATGAATCATACAAGCAAAGAATGAGAGATAACAATTTCTTGGCTTGGCTTAACGGAAGATATGTATTTGAAGCGGTTGGTGCGGTTATAGGATCATCTTTCGGGAAGAAATCTGTTAAATATGTTGAACACCCTTATGATCTGTTTGCGGAGGATCAGGACATCAGAGAAGAACAGACCATGCGTAAGAATGGCAATATCATCTTTGAAAACCTGAAAGTTATGCAGAAACAAAGAGATGAAAGAAAGAAAAAATAATAGGGGTATTGCAATATGAGAGATCAAGACGGATCAGTTATAAATTCCCTTGGGTTGGAAATCTTTACCGATGAAAGCGATGCTATAAGTGGTATAGATCAAACTATACAAGCATTGGAGATGTTAAAGTCTGCCGCAATGAATATGCAATCTGCGGTAAACAACATTTCCAACCTTGCTTCATCTCTTAAAACCTTATCTACAGTAAAGATACCCAATGCACTTCCTAACCAGGTTGCTAAACTTTCTGCTGCAATGAATGGCGTAGGTGCAAAGGGTTTATCTGATATAAAGGGCATGACGGATGCTATGTCCGATATGTCCACAAGCACTTCGCAGATTCAGATGGCAGAAGTGTTTGAGGGTACAGACAGAGCTGCTGAATCAGTAAAGAAGTTAGATGATCGCTTTTCGCAGTTGAGATTTAAGGACTATATAGATGTGTCTCCTATTCTCTATGCCAACAAGGGCTTGGCAGAGATGATAGATAAACTTATTGAAATCAAGACATTAACAAAGTCTTTGGAGATAGCCCCTGTTGTAAATAATGCACCAAGGTTGCCTGAATATTCACAAGCATCATTGCCACAAGAAGTGCAGGCAGCCCCTTTTGGGTTGTCACAAATTGCACTTCCGGCAAAGTCACAAGCGGATGCAATGAAAATTTTACAAGAAACTGCGGTTAGTTTTGAACACATATACGATTATCAGACAAAAATAAACACACAAGATATTGTAAATCTTACTTCTCTTAAAACGGCTAACAGGGAAGTGTCTGATCTTGAAAAGAAGTTGTTAAAACTGCAAGGCACGGCAGGTGTTAGGGTTCTTGATAATCAACCATTCGATGCTGATTGGGATAAGCCGTTAGCACCAATACAGGCAAGATCACCCAGGTATTATTCAGGACAGATGTATGGTAGTGCAATAGGCCCTCAACCAGACTATGTTAGAGGGAAGTCTATGATTGGCGTTGAAGATGATAGTCGCAGCATAGACAAATTATCGCAATCATTGCCATTGCTAACTGCAAGGTTGGTAGCCGTTTCAGGAGAGGCAAGACAAACAAAAAAGAGTCTTGAAGAAGTGGCAGATACACCTTTTAAGAAGTCGGTAAAAGACTTTGGAGAAGGTTTGAAATCCTTGGGGAAGAAATTAGTAGGCGCTAATTCTGCTTTGGGGAGGTTAGGAAAATCAATTAAGAGAATTGCGGTATATCGTGCTATTCGTGGCGCATTAAAGGCAATAACAAATGGTTTTAAAGAGGGCACATCTAATCTTTACAAGTGGAGCGATGCTTTTGACAATACCAGAGAGTTTGCTAACTCTATGGATAGGATTTCTACTGCCGTTTTGTACTTGAAGAATAGCCTTGGTGCTTTAGTTGCACCAATAGTTAATGCGGTTGCACCCGCTTTTGATTACTTTATAGACAAAATAGTAAGTGCTATAAATTGGCTTAACGAACTTATATCTGCTCTTACCGGGGCAGCGACATTTACTGTTGCAAAGAAGATAGGAACAAAGTTTGAAGATATAGCAGACGGAGCAGGTAAGGCAAGTAAAGCGATTAAGTCTTTTACTATCGGCATAGATGAATTGAACATCATCGAAGATAATAAGGGTAGCGGAAGTGGCGTAGGCGGTCTTAACGATGTTGCCGAAGATTGGTTTGAGAAAAAAGATGTATCTTCCTCAATGAGAGAGTTTGCAGACAACATAAGAGAAATAACCAAAGAAGTATCAGGATATTTTGAATGGATGTATGATAATGTCAAGTTTGCCTGGGATAATCTTTGGGAATTTGATTGGAAAGGTTGGGCTGAATGGGCTTTCTCTTGGGAAGGTGTTACCGAAACATGGAGTGCTTTTGTCGAGAAGTTGAAAGGTGTTTGGGAATGGGTTAAAAAAGTTTGGGATAAGTTAAGTAAGATTAAAGAATCGTTAGGCACGGCAGGTGATACCCTTGATACTTTCTTTAGAACTATAACAAAGGGTAATCCGTTCTTTGATGCCATTAACGGATTCCTTGATCTGAAAACATCTGCTGATAATTTCAGAAAGTCAATAAAGAAAGTGACAACAGGCGTTCAGAATCTTTTTAACCTGATTAAAGACTTGTTTACCGGAAATTGGGATTTTAATGCTTTGTTTGGCGGTATTCAAACACTAATTAAAACCGATGGCGGTAGAAGTATGGCGGGTGCATTAGCACAGTTTACAGTTCAAGAGTTAGGTAATGTCATTCCTGGAGCAGAACTTGTAAACTTTGCCCGCAGTATTCTTAACAAGTTGGGAATAAACATAGGAAAGCAGAAAGATGTTGTAAGGCCGTATGCGTATTCAGTTGGTGCTAACATTATAGATGGCATAAAGCAAGGCGCATCTGCTAATACATCTTCTCTGTATTCCAAGATTGGTTCGATAGGATCATCTGCATTATCGACATTCAAGAGTAATGCTTCTTACTCTTCGTTCAAGAGTGCAGGTGAGAACATCGTAGATGGTATCATTGCCGGACTTGATAGCAAGAAGGGTAAAATCTACAATAGCATTTCTGTTATGGCAAGTAAGACAGGAAGCTCATTCAATTACACCCTGAAAATACATTCTCCATCAAAATTCTTTATGGAATCTGGTAAGTATATTGACGAGGGCTTGGCACTTGGAATTGATAATAACGCATACAAGGTAGAAAACTCTGTATCAAAATTGTCAAAACAGTTTACAGACTTTAGACCTACGATAGATACAAGCAATCTGGCTTTGCCTGATGCACAGAATTTCACAAGTGATATTCAGGGAAGAATAAAGAGCAATGCAACGGTGTCTGTTCAGAATCAGACGGATGCTATGGAGAGATTCTTAACTGAAACTCTTATGCCAGTAGTTACAAGGATAGCAGATGATACAAAGAGAACTGCTGATAAGGATGCTAACATCTATATGGATGGAAGAAAGGTAACAAGCACGATCAACAGACAAAACCGCAATAATGGTTTTAGTTTTACATAAGGGGGTATAAACAATGGCTTCTTATATAAAGATAAACGGTGTTGAACTGCCTTACCCCAAAAGAGGGGTTACGCCCACAGTAACAACAGTTGTTGATGCAGGGCGTAATCTCAACGGTGTTGTGGTAGGACAGAGAATAGGCAGAGATCAGTACAAACTTGATGCTCTTGAATGGCCCGCCCTAACTGCGGAAGAATGGAGTAGGATATTGCAGTTGGTTAGCGGATTCTACTTTGATTGTACGTTTCCTGATCCTGTTACTAATGCTTGGATAACAAAGAGGATGTATTGCGGTGATAGAACGGCTGAACCATATTGGCTTAAAAAGGATGCACAGGGAAATGTAACCGGAAAACCTGATCTTTACATTAACTGCAAAGTAAACCTAATTGATACTGGAAGGTAAATGATATGCAAAATGTTTCAGAAGAATACAAGGCAGCAATGAAATTGCCGTTAAGGAATCGTTCTGATATGCAAGTGGTTATCGGAAGGGTGAACATGACCGCCCAGTTATCGGCAAAGGCAAAAACAATGTCTCCCGAAACCAACATATATTTCTCTACGCCCAATGCAGTTTTTAAGAGCGATACGGACAAGACATATTCTACTATGGAAAACAACTTCACGCCTTGCGATGGAAGTATGTTTTTTGCACCAAGGACAGATAGCGGTGTGCCTTACTATGATACAGGGTTTGTAAGCAAAAACAGAATGAGCAGTACAAGCACATCAGATCAGAACGGACTGATCGCTTATAGTTTTGATGAAGTGGCGACACCAAGTTTAAGTAATCCGTTTGTAATGATGATATGGTTTGAAGAGAAGGGAAAGCCTGTTACTATTGATGTTTCTTTCGAGTGGGATAATGAAAGGTATTATGGTTGGTCTGGCGTTTCAGTTGCATCTAACCCGATAAAGATTACTGCTACATCTGCCCCTACAGGAAGAACAAAAATAACAGGGGCAAAGATAAAGGGATATGGCGACACAACATATCGTATGCGTATTAAAAAGATCGTGTTTGGTACAGGAACTATCCTTTATTCAGACATTATCGAGAAATCAGAACAGACGGACTATACAAGCAAGATAAATGAAAATCTGCCTACAAGAGATGTTCGTGTTGATCTCATTAACTACGATGCCAGATATGATGCCGATAATCCTGATAATCCCTTGGCCTTGCTTGATGAAGATAAACAGACAATAAATGTTTACTATGGATATGATGTATCTGGTTCAGGGGATTATGAATGGGTACATGGCGGTACATTTATCAGCGATTCTTGGAGTAGTGGAAAGCATAGGGCAAGTATTATGGGTAAAGATATGTTACAAAACAATGATAATCTGTTTATTCATAGCAATAGTCAGTTGGAACAGTACAATACTGCGGAAGATTGGTTGCAGTATATCTGCGGTGCATTAACTACTGATCCTAACCACCCGATAACGTATGAATGTGATAGCGATATGAGTTCTATTATTATGACTTTACCGCTTGTTAGAACTGTACCCGCCAAGGAAGTTTTACAACAGTTGGCTAACTACTGCTGCAAGACTTTGTTGATAGACAATGACGGAAAGATAAAGATAACAAGTGTTGAGGATGATACATCTGATTTTGAGATTACATCCAATGATGTTATAGACGATATGACGATAGAAAAGGAAGAACTGGTAAAAGAGGTTGTTGTTCCGTTCTATACATATTCATATATCCCTACGGAAGAGGTTGTCATATCAGACGAGATTGTTAATGTACCAAGCAATAACTATGTTTATGCCCAGAGCTTCGGTGATACGATCTATGGTTTTGTCGGTGTTGAGATCACGGATGCCGTGCCTTTGGCAACGAAAGCAGACTTGACATCGTATCAGGGTACAAGATTGCAGACAGGGCTAATCCCGGTTACTTATGGTGAAACGTATATCACCGATGTAGATAATCTTATCGGAGATAAGCAGATTTATTATATCTATGAATTTGACAGTAATGATTCACAAATAAATGCAATCGAAGTAAAGAACAGGGCATACACATATACACCATCATCTGCAAGTGTCGTAAAAGCAAGGGTATATATCAGATACCCTGATGATAGTGCTATATCTCCATCTGATGTAGGTGAGTTCAGATTTGCACACGAAGTATTGACAGATGGCTACCCTGATGAACCGCTTGATTACTGGTATGGAACTTTGCAAGCTGGTGATTACAGAATCAGGATTACGGCAATGGGATATTTTCAGTTCACATCTGCTGATGTCCATTACCAGATCAACAATAGCGGTAAGAGTTTAAGATGGGATAACCCCTTGGTTGGCAGCCAAGACAGGGCTATAGCGGTAGCAGAGTTTGTTGGTGACTATCTGCAATCCAATTTGTCGTATAATTATAAGTACAGGGGTAATCCTGAACTGAACGCAAATGATGTAATAAAGCAAGAGAATGACTTTATCGCAGATATGGAAGTAATTGTATCTGAACACAAGATAGGATTCAACGGAGCATTGTCTGGCGAGATCACGGCAAGAAGAAGATCAGAGGGGTAACACATGACCGAAGAAGAACTGGAATATTGGCTTATGTTGTTGGAAGGTGAGTTATGGCATTGAATCTGAAAATGAATTGGCAATCAACGGATAAGACACAGACTTCTACATACTACATTAACACGGCAGATTTAACGAGGTGGAGAAGTAATGTAAGTCAGTTGTATAGCCTTGCCGTTGAAAAGGGATATGAAATACCAGATTATCAACCTGTATCTACACCGCCTAACAATTACACTTGGTATGCCGATTGGCTAATGGTGGTTATAGATGATATTGACTATATCGCAGAAGCGATCGGAACAGACTTCGCAGGTAAGCCGTTCTACTATGCGAATGGTAGGACACCAACGGCAGAGGAATTAAACCTTATGGAACGGCAGATGTTGTTTCTGTATAATAGGCTTAACGATACTTATGAGAACTATTTAGGCACAGGCTACACAGGCGCATATATCGCTAACAGATTACTATAACGAAGGGGGTAAGAAAATGGCGTATGTAAAAAGAACTTGGGTTGACAGAGACGCAGAGAACATATCGGGCAGAGCCTTGACCGATACGACAACAGGCGTAACAAGTCACGTTACAGTAGCACTTGACGAGGGTGAGATATACACAGAGGGTACACCCTTCACGGCAGAGACTTTTAATGACTTGGAAGATAGAATCGAAGAGGGTATCAATAGTGCTACGGGAACAGATGTGTCGGTAACACCTATCGTAACAAGCGGTACAAACCTTGCTACGATTTCAGTTGATGAAACGGATTACACAATCAAAATGCCGAACGCACAGGTAACAGAGATTGTAAGGGCGGTAACATCGGGCGTAAAGATAGCAACATTCAATCAGAGTTTTAGCGGTGGCGGTGGTTTTACTTCAACAGAACTTTACGCCCCTGCACAGGTTAGTGAGATAGACGATACAAGCACGGCAAGTGATAAGACTTGGAGCGCACAGAAGATAAACGGACTTCTCATATTAGATGTAACGAATGTGGGGGTATAAGGTATGGCAAGAACAGATTATGGAGCAATCTTATCAACAGTAATCAAGGACACATCGGATAGTGTAAGATTGCGCGAAAATACAGAGGCTTTGTTTGCCCCTTCTGATTGGTCAAACGAGATTAAGAAAATGGAAATGATGAAGGTGGCTACGGCAACGGCAGGTTCTATTGTCACGTTCAATGACGGTGTTGAACAAGCACCGTTTGTTTCTTTAAAAACTGCCATTACCCCTGTCCAGGCAGGTTCGGGCGACCCTTCGCCTTCCAATTCTCGCCCCATATCGGGTTGGGACTCGGTGAAGGTGTCGGCTACGGGGAAGAATTTGTGTGAACCATTGTCAGTGGAGACAAGTGAAACCGTTGGCAATTCTTATAGGGTGCAAAGAAATGCTATTCCGTCACAGCGATGTGTTATTTCGTTTTTGGATAAAGATACTACTGTCGATATTTCAAGTATATCGTTTGGATTTGTTGACAGTAAATATGTAGGTGCTTCTGCTTTAAAATCATCAGAATACCGATGGCTCATATTAAATGGAGTTATACAGAACGAAAAGAGGAATATTCCAACTAATCTTGACGATTCTATTTCTCTTGATGGTTTTATTGCTTATCCTAAATCAACTGCTACTTGGGAAGCATTGATGGCGAGATTCTATATCCAAGTAGAACTCGGCTCTACGGCAACGACCTACGAACCCTACAACGGACAGACCGCCACGATAGCACTTCCTCACACGGTCTACGGAGCAGAACACGATGTGGATAGTGGCAAGTTGAAGATAACGCATAAATATCAAGATTTAGGAGATATTAGTTGGACACCCTACAACGGCACTTTTTATGCTCAACTCGAAAATGCTAAAACTCCGAGTAGTATAGGTACAGTTGCGGATATTATCTGTTCGCAATATAAAGCGGACACATTAAATCATGTTTTAGGCAAAACAACAGACGGAATTATTGCTATTAACGACCAACAAAGCCGAGTTCATATTTACGATAGTTCAAAATCAAGTATGACGGGTGCAGATTTCAAAACGGCTATGAGCGGTGTTCAGTTGGTTTACGAGTTAGCAACACCAATCGAAATCGACCTCACACCTGCACAGTTACAGGCGAGGAATGGAGTGAACAACGTGTGGGCGGACGCAGGGGAGATAAGCGAGTGCAAATATTACACGCATAATTCGGGTGGTGTTACTGTATCAGAACTCAACCACGGAACGTATGTAGCAAGTGGGGTTAATGACGCAAATATTGAAACAGGAACGCCATACGGAATAGCCACCTATTCTTCTTTAGGCAAGGGCAATGTCATTATTGATTTCACCGCCTCAACGGACACTCATTCTGACGAGGGCAGAGTTCTTATCTACAAGAACGATACTCTTGTCAACACATACACTTTGTATAATTCATTAACCAACAATTACTCTGCGATTATATCCGTTGACGAGGGTGACACAGTTGCTATCAAAGTTGGTTGGATTGGTTCACATAGTGATTGCATTTTTAATGTTTACACGGACACTTATAATATCGTAGAGGGGTGATGATATGGACGGATTAAGAAGAGGTACTACACCTACCATTACTTGCGAGATAATAGACGAAGTTGATTTGTCAAACATCACTTCCGTTTGGCTTACTATCTCACAGAACAACGAACTTGTTATCGACAAACTTACAGACGATGTTACCATTAACACCAAGAACATTTCTGTACGCCTTACCCAAGAAGAGACATTATCGTTAAAGGCAGGTGTTATGGCATATATCCAAGTGCGTTTACTCAACGATAACGAGATAGCCTATGCCACGCAGACAGACTACGTTCCTATTGACGATGTTATCAAGGACGGTGTTATATCATGATACCTGTTAGAGCAAACTTCACGGCTACGGACACGGAACTTAAAGCGAGGTTCTATCTTTCCGAGAACCCTACTCTTAAAGCAAACTTCTCTTCCGATAACGTGGATTGTACCGCAATTTTCAGAGCGACTTACCGCAGACAGGCGAAGAGGAAATTAAGAACTGGAGATGGCTACGCAGGTGAAATTTTTGCTAATGAAAGACTTTTGGTATAATGAGGGCAAGAAAGGGGGTAATGATCTATGAAACTACCTGACAAATTATATGATTGCTTGAAATGGTTGTGTATTATCGGACTTCCGGCATTGGCTACACTATGGTATGCCCTGGGGAAAATTTGGGCGTGGGATAACGTGCCTGTAAATGAGATCGAAGCTACGATCATTGCGATAGATACTTTCCTTGGTGCTATTCTTGGCATATCTACGATTCAGTATCAGAAAGGCATTACTGCCAATGGGGGTGAAAAGTAATGAACGGTGTATCACTTGCTTTAACCATCGTTGGTTCTGTAATGACATTGCTTTCGGTTATTATTGCGATCTTCACTTTCTACTTTAACAGGAAGAAAGAATCGAACAACGATGGCGAATGGCGAGGATCATTAAACGCAGATATTCAGCACATTAAAAATGGTGTTGATGAATTGAAAACTGATAATGAAGAAATCAAGGGTAGTGTTGCAGATTTGAGGGAACGTGTGGCCTTGGTAGAGGCATCCGCTAAATCTGCACACCATCGTATTGATTCTATCGAAGAAGATCACAGAAGGGAGCTTCATCATGTCTGATTATGCAAAAGATAAAATAATCTCACTTGCAATATCCCAGATAGGATATAAGGAAGAGGGTACAAACATAACAAAGTATGCTGCCTATATCGACAAATACTATCCCAAGTTTTACAACACAAGGAAACAGGGAACAGAATGGTGCGACATCTTTTATGACTACTTGTTTCTATATACCTTTGGCGAAGATCCCACCTTAAAGATGCTCTATCAGCCGTTACATAGTGCCGGGGCAGGGTGTAAATATTCTGCTAACTACTATCGTAATGCCAATGCTTTCTATTCATCCCCGAAAAAGGGAGATCAGATATTCTTTGGTAAGAAGGGTTCTGAAACTCATACAGGCATAGTTATTGACTACAGTAGTTCTATCGTAACAACTATTGAGGGAAACAAGAGCAATATGGTAAAGCAATGTTCTTACAAGATCACGGATAGCAACATTGCCGGGTACGGCAGACCGAAGTGGGATGTTATTCCTGAACCCACACCAGTACCAGTACCCGAACCAGAACCCGAACCGATAGGCAGAATCTTTGAAACAAAGTTACAAGAACTGCATTTTGGTGACGAGGGTATTCTTGTAAGAACAGTACAGAGAATCCTTAAAGACCTTTTGTATAATGGTGCGGACGGAAAGCCTATAAGGGTTAATGGCGTGTTTGATAAAAATATGGACTATGCCGTAACTGGATTCCAGAAGAACGCAGGGTTGCCAATCACAAAGGTTGTTGATGAAGCAACGTGGAACTATTTAATAAAGGGCAAAGACGGATTGCCTAAATGAAAGGAGCATAACAAAATGGGTAGAAGAAAGAAAACCGATGTGGCAGAGATCAAACTTGAATCTGAACCTACGATGATTATTGATCCAGAGGTTACGGAAGAGGAAGTAAAGCCTAAAAACTCAAAGAAAACAAATGCCACATCCGAGTATAGTGGTTCATACAAGGTAACTGCGGTAAATCTGAATCTTCGCAGCGGTGCAGGTAAAGATAAGTCTGTTGTTGCCATTATGCCAAAAGATACAATAGTTGTATGTTCTGGCGAAAGCAAGATCGCAGAGGGTAAAATTTGGCTCTTTGTTTCTGTATCAATCAAAGGCAAACTGTATGAGGGCTATTGTATGGAAGAGTTCTTGATTAAGAGATAATCTATCCACTAATCGTTCTATACTTCTCTTTGGAATAACCGCCTTGCAATGGGGCGGTTATTTCTTTGTCATTTTTCTGTAACTTGACAAAACAAAGTGGAGTGGTAATATATTGGTAATTGCGAAGAAAGGAGTGAATGGGAATGAGAAGCAAGATAGAATTATTCCCTGAAAATGACAAGGCAATAGGCAAGGCTATTACTGCATATCTTAAAACCAAGAAGATAACGCAGGTAGGGCTTGTTGATGCTTGTTATGGGAACAGGATAAACAAAGATCAGTTGAACAGGCGGTTAAGAGGTGACAACAAGATTTCCGTAGGTGAGTATATGGCAATCTGCGAATATCTGAATGTTCCTTATGACTATTTTATGAAAGGGGGTAAAGAGGATGCCTAAAAAGGATAATGCGATCATCGAGAGGGCTATTCTGGATAATGTAAGGAATTACATTAAAGAGAACGGCATAAGTATTAAGGACCTTGCAAACAGTATGGGTTTGAAATACGATCAGTTATTTCAGAAGCTTTATAACCGAGAGAGCATAGACATTAGTACATATATCCAGATATGTTGCTTACTTGATGTTTCACCGGACTATTTTGTTAAGGACTTATTCACATTTACAAAGGAGTAAAGAACATGGCATTGATGATTTGTGGGGTTGTATTAGGGTTTGTAGCATCTTGGATTCTGTTTGTTCAGAAGATATGGAGATTGGAAGATCAGGCAGAAGAGTACAAGGCCAGAGCAAAGTTTTATAAGAACGAACTGGATCAGGAATTGCGGAATCGTGCGGAGTGGGAGAGTGTATGCGGAGAGCCTATAGATTTTTCAAAGAAATGGTGAACGACATATTGCGTTCCATCCGCAGCGATTTCACGCCTGATTTGTATTATGAACCCTACGAACCCAAAGTATTGGGTAACAAGATAAAAGGAGATAAAACAAAATGACAATTAAGAACGCAATAAAGCATTGTGAGGAAAAGGCAAAAGAGTTGAGTGACAAGGCATACGAAGAATGGGGCAAGGGTATGACCGAAGAACAAGCCTACGATTGCAACGAATGTGCAAGAGAACACGCACAGTTGGCAGAGTGGCTTACTCATTATGACGCTATTTGCACCATTGTAGACGATTACAAGGCAGAGATAGCAGAGGCAGAGGGTGAGAGTGCATTTACAAGAGAGTGCATAAGGAAGAGAGCGTTTGCCAAGATACTTGACCTGTTCGGAGGGGATGAAGAATGACTAATAAAGAGGCATTAAAAATTGCAAGTTGGTTAGTTGATGATGAACTATGTCACGAAAGAACGGAATATTGTAAAAAATCTTGTATTGAATGTCAGCATGAAGTAGTGAAGATATTATTGAAGATGGCACAGGAGGCAGAGAATGCCCCGACAGTTGATATGAATACAGAATTATCAGTTGCATATCTTAAAGGTCGTAGGCAGGGTCAGTCAGAAGATAGACCGCAAGGTGAGTGGATAATAAGTCAAACAATGGATTGCCACTCTGACATAATAGATATTTATACTTGCCCTTTTTGTGGAAAAAGAGAGTATAGTGCTTATCCTTATTGCCATTGTGGAGCGAGATTGAAAGGCGGTGCAGAATAATGTTTGGAACATATCCTTTGAATGTTGAAGAAGCGGAAGCATTGATATCATTTATCAAAATGCACGAACGAGAGGAAATTCCAGAAGATGTTTGGGAAATATGTATGTCATTGATTGACTTTACTGAAGCATGAAAGGCGGTGCGGAAGAATGAGTAAAAGAACAAATTACAATGCTGAATTAGGCAAGGCTATTGCCGATAAGATACAGAAGATTTTTTCAAATGCGGATGGTATAACAGAATTTTATATCCATGTTAATGGTTCAACTACTACGGCTACTACTATTCGGTACAATATCGAGGAATACATTATTCCCGAAGAACCTATAAAGGAGAATGATAACGAATGATAGAGAGATTAGAAAACTGTCCTAATTGTGGTGCAGTATTAGACGATACAGGGCGTTGTAATTTCTGCGGTAGCAAGGTGTACGACTTATTCGACATTGATGTTAGCGGTAATCACGGAGTTAAGTATCTGCGTGTTAAGACGAACAAGGGAATACTGTTAGCACCTATCGTTTGCAATAGTGTTGAAATGGAAATGAGACACGGCTACGCATTGCCAACTTTTGAGGGAGGGAGATACATCAACCCTTTGCCCGATATGATTATCGGAATGGAGTTTAGAGTAATTGGAAAAATTGAAAGGATGTGAAGAAGAATGACTATTGGAGAAATAAGGAAAGCCATAGAGAAGTATCAAAAAAATCACCCACTACCGTTTGGAACTATGGTAGATGTAACGGCTATATCTTCAAAAGAGGGTGCGGATATTATCTCACAAACAATAGAGAAAATTAGCAAGAAGGTAGAAGAAGATACAGACTTATGGTGTATCTGCGAAATGGCAAAGATGTATATGCAAGGAGTTAAGCCTGTATATTCTGTAGAACACGAACAGGTAGCCGATTGGCTTACTCATTATGACTCTATTTGTACAATCATTGCCGATTACAAGGCAGAGATAGCAGAGGCAGAGGGTGAGAGTGCTTTTACAAGGGAGTGCATACGCAAGAGAGCCTTTGCCAAGATATTAAAACTGTTCGGAGGTGAGGAAGAATGAGTGATTTAATAAGCCGAGAGGCTTTGAAAAAGGCATTAGACGAGCAAATGAACTTTGATGAAAATTGCCGTGATAGTGTGTTTGACATTATCGACAATGCCCCGACAGTAAATGAAGATATGCTTGTCGAAGATGTCATCAAAGCACATGAAAATATCGGATACGAGAAGGGATTCCGTGACGGCTACGCTCAATGTATTACCGATAAGGAAGAAAGACCGACAGGCGAGTGGATTCCTGTTAGCGAGAGATTGCCTGAAGAACGTGGATATTATTTAGTAACAACAGACGGAAGCCATAACGCCGTTATTGATATAGCAGAATATGGCAAATTTTATCGAAAACCAGAAAATGAATATGTATTGGAGTGGAACAAGGCGAGTCGAGTTATCGCTTGGCAACCATTACCCGAACCATACAAGAAAGGCGGTGCAGAGAATGATTAACATTGAGTATCAGAAAGAATTGTTTAAGAACCATATTGCAACATTTACAGACTTTGGAAACATCAAGATACTTGATTTTAAGAGACCCGACAGCTCTGAATACCGAATAAGGTTTCTGTTTGAAGAAGACTACTATAGGCTACACATCAGCGGTGATTTAGGAGAACTGATTGCAAGCAACTATAAGAATATGTGCTACGAGCATTTTACTGATTTCGTACATAACACAGGATATTTTGAGGAAAAAATAGACTGCCATAACAGACCTATCTACACTTATGACGAAGAGCAGGCAAGAAAAGAACTCATTGAGATATTCGACGAGTGCGAAATGGAGATAATCCCTTACAATAATGGTTACTATTCGTGTGATACCGAGGCAAGAGACGAGTTAATTTCTGATATGCTACACGACTTTGACGACGACCATGGATTCGGCTCAAAAGCATATGATCTGTTAAGTGGAGTTGACCCTGATTGTTGGGACTATATAGGACGACTCGGTAAAAAGAAAACGGGTATCCTTGAGCTATATATGCTTGCATTTGAGCTTGCACAGAAGCAGTTAGCAGACAAGGAGGCAGAGAATGAATAACGATTTAATAAGCCGTTCAGAACTGAAAAAGGAATTTGGTTATACAGACGAGTGGTACAAGGGCAGGACTGTTTGTGCGATTATCGACAATGCCCCGACAGTTGAATATCCCTTTTATGCAGAAGCCTATCAAACTGGATATGAAGAGGCAAAGGAGGAACTTGATAAACCTATCGGTCAAATATTTATGAAAGACATTACGGAAGAAGAAAAACAACACTTCTTTAATGTTTGGAAAAATGTGCGTTTGCAGGTAATTGAAATTGAAGGAAACCCTACAGGTGACTGGATTGACGAAGGGCAATACGCAGAAGGTCATAGTGAGCATTATTATAGGTGTTCTGAATGTGGCGGTCATATTATTGCACTTCGGGTTGATGACTTCTGTAAACATTGCGGTGCAGATATGAGGAAAGGAGAGGAATAATGAAGATAGTAATTGATATACCCGAAAAAGTTGTAACAGCAATTCAGAATGGAGAAGATTATAGGTATGACATTCATACCGCAATAGCACAAGGTAGACCTTACAACTCGACAGGTGATTTAATAAGTAGGAGTGAGTTGAAAAAGGCTTTGCATACTTTCTTTGACGGAAAAGTTATTGATGAACCTGCTTATATTTTGCGTGATGTTTTTTGTCATATCGACAATGCCCCGACAGTACCAATGCCCGACTTCAAAGATGGCTACAAGCAGGCAATACTTGATGGTAAAACTAACTATTCAAGACCGCAAGGTGAGTGGATAATTGTTAAAGATGAAAAGTACGGAGATAATGTCAAATGCCCATTTTGTGGTAAAGAACTTGCTGGAACAGATTTGAATTTCTGCTGTAAATGCGGAGCGAAACTAGTGAAAGGCGGTGCGGAATGAATTTTATTGATTTTCTTTCACAAAGATTTGAAACAGAGTTTGAAGGGCCGCTGCAATTTGGTGATGAAGTTATAGATGAATACGGTATCAAAGCCGTAGTGGTTCGAGATCCCTATCCGCTCGGTTCTGATAAGGAGCTTTTTACCTTAATCTATTATGGAAGAATTTTGTCTTCGACATGCGTCAGAAATCTTAAAAAGACCGGGAAAAGTTATGCTAAAGAACTTAATACAATCTTTAACGGATTGAAGGAAGGCGGTGCGATATGAAATGTCCTATAAAACAAGTTTAGTCAAGAAAGTTGACTTTTAGTCAAGGAATTAGTCAAGGAAAAGAAGTTACATTGGATTACGGAACAAAAAAATGGAGGCAGACAATGAAAATCAAGGATAGCACCATAGTCATTCTGCTTATACTTACTTGGTTCTTTATCGTATGCGGTGTGTTAGGTGCAGAGAATGAGATAAGCCGTATGGAAGAGCAGATACGAACCGCATACGGGCAACAAGACGAGTTGCTACGGATAACAAGTGAGTTGGCTAATTCGCAAAATGAGTTAGCAACTCGTGTTGATGAATTAGAATCGCACGATAGAATACAAGATTTAAGGCTTGACAGGCACCGAACACAATTAAACAATTCTGCTGATCTCTTTGTAAACATCTTCGATGATATGACAGAATTGGAAGATAAGATAAACGCATTACCCCAGAACAGACTTGGGTTGGAACTGTCAGAATCAGACATACGCAATATATCTGCTTTGGTGTATCTTGAATCTGGTAGCGGTAGCGATCAACTACAACGTGCTATAGCTTCCGTGATCTTTAACAGAATGAAACGATATAACATGACCGCTTCACAAGTTATCTGGCAGAGAGGGGTTTTTAGCCCGGCAAATAGGGTGTCGAGAACTGTTCCATCTCAACGCAGCATAAATGCCGTTCACTATGTTATGAATAATGGCTGCACGATTCCTTCTGATGTACTTGCTTTCCAGTTAGGTGGGTATCATTCTTTTGGTAGGAGATGGGGCAAAATAGATAACGTATATTTCACGACAATGTGAGAAAGGGGCTAACACAATGGCAGATGAAAAGAAGATTTACACAAGTGAATATGCAATAGCAGACCTTGACTTATATACCTCAATAGACGGATTCGATATAGAGGATGAAGCTTATATGTGGGGTGTATATTGGAACGGCTTACACGATCTTAAACCATCTAACCTTAAATTACCAAAAGGGGAAAATTGGGAAGAGTGTATGCGACACGGCATAGATACTGTCAGAATATCATCGGACTACATTTTAGAACATAAGCCTGATGATGTTGATTTGATAACCGTGATCTATCAGGACTACTTTCACCAAGGCTTTATTCTCCAATATGGGAACTGGCATAATGGCAAATGGGAGAAGATAGGAATAACAGGCGGTTTTGCATAATTCACTTGACATAACAAAGTATAGTGGTAATATATAGTCACATACTCAATATCAGTAAAGGAGACTCATTTATGGCAGAAACAAAGAAACGCAACATTTATGAAACGATTTCCGCAGTAATGACAGAAATCGGGGCTATCGGGAAGAATGACAAGAACTCACAACAGGGTTTTATGTATCGTGGTATTGATGCGGTAATGAACGCAATTAACCCGGCTCTTGTAAAGTATCATCTGTTTGTTGTTCCCGAAGTGTTGGAACAGACAAGAGAAGAGAGACAGACATCGAGGGGCGGTAATCTGATCTATTCTGTATGCAAGATCAAGTACACATTCTATGCAGAGGATGGTTCATCTATATCTGCGGTGGTAGTAGGCGAGGGCATGGATAGCGGGGATAAGGCTACAAACAAGGCTATGTCGGTTGCTTTCAAGTATGCTTGTTTTCAGGTATTCTGTATTCCTACGGAAGAGATGGTTGATCCTGATGCAGAGTGCCACGAAGTAAAGCCCAAGGCAAAGGCAACGCCCAAGGCAGATAAGCCTACAACGCCCGATGTTGATAAGCAGAAGTTGAAGGACATTCAGGTTGCGTTCGTAAACTTCTGTAACAAGTCTGGCATTGACTACCACGATTATGGTATGACCACAAAATCCACCTACGAAGATTTTGAAGATGCTTTGAGAAGGGCAAAGGATGATGTGGCAAAGAAGAAAGCAAAGAAAGCAGCAGAGGAAAGCGGTGGCGAATTGCCATTCCCTTTAGATGATTAAGGAGGAATTTATGAATACAGTTATTATTTCCGGCAGACTTACAAAGGACATCGAGATCAAGACATCCGCAAACGGAACGGCTTACTGCAATTTTTCCATTGCGGTTGACAAGTTTAGCAAGGATAAGCAGAAGAAAACAATGTTTGTTGATTGTACCGCTTTCGGACATTCTGCTAACTTCCTGAACAAGTATTGCAGTAAGGGTTCTACAGTATTGGTAGAGGGTAGTCTTGATTGCAATGTAAAGCAGTACGATGATGGTAGCAAAAGGACATTCTGGAGTGTCATGGCAAACAATGTAGAGGCGAGTAAATCAGCCGATGCAGATGCGTTTGAGATGTGATTTATCAGCCGTAACATCTCACGGTGTTACGGCTTTATTTTGAGGTAGATAATGAAACCAATTAGATTGATAGAACTTTTCGCGGGTATTGGCGCACAGGCATCCGCATTGAGCAGACTTAACAACGTGCCTTATGAACTGTATAAGATTTCCGAGTGGGAAATAAACGCAGTAGCAAGTTATAAGGCTATGCACTATGAGAATGACAATATTGATTATTCTTTGGGCCTTACTACACCAGACCTTACCCAGAAGCTTTACGACTTTGGGATCAGTACAGACGGAAAAGAGCCTATGTCTTTTGAGCAGATACAGAGAAAGTCTGTCGAGTGGAAGAGGACAGTTTACAACAATTTCAGGGCTACACATAATCTTGGTAGCATCTGCAATTTTCACGGCAAAGACCTTGAAATAGTTGACAAGGACACATATCAGTATTGGCTTTTTTATTCCTATCCTTGTCAGGATCTTTCGGTGGCAGGAAAACAACAGGGTATGCAGAAAGATAGCGGACACGATCCGGCTTGTTGTGGGAAGTGGAAAGGCTGCTGAACGAATGTGAAGAATTACCGCAAGTGTTGATAATGGAGAACGTACCACAAGTACATGGTGAGAAGTTTTTACACGATTTCACCTTATGGCTTCGATTCTTGGAAAGCAAGGGTTATCACAATTTTTGGGATGATCTCAACGCAAAGAATTATGGTGTAGCCCAGAATAGAGACAGAACATTTTGTGTATCATTCCTTGACGATGTTGTGTTTAATTTCCCTAAACCTATTCCATTGGAAAAGACGATAAAGGACTATCTAGAAGATAATGTTGACGAGAAGTTTTATATCAATTCAGACAAGGCAAAACAGTTAATTGACAAGTTAATCGTAGATGGTACACTTCCTACGAACGAACGAACGAACGAACGAACGAACGAACGAACGAACGAACGAACGGCCATTGATCTTTCCACAAACGAACCAGGACAAATTACAGTTGCAAATTGCATATCCGCAAGAACAGATAGAGGAATTTCCGCACGAAGAGCAGAGGGTAGCGGTGTATGCGAATTACAACAAGATAGAACAGACGGATGTTGATGTGGCAAAAACCCTGATGGCAAGAGACTTTAAGGGCTTTGGAACCGGATTTGATACACAGAACGGAGTAATAGAGTGCAAGAGCAATTAGAAGAAATTGTAATTGGAAGCCTTGACCCTATAAGGGAGTGGCAGGATAGCCAAAGAGTGTTTGATGTAAAGGGCCTGTGTCCAACTTTAAGGGCAAGAGATTACAAAGGTGCGGTAAAGATTATGGAAATAAAACCGAAAATGATAATTTTAGGCGATCTTGGCGTTGGAGGTGAACGAGGGATTGTCTATTCCACAAAAGGCATTGCGGGAGCATTGTCGGCAACACAATATAAGGATGCTACAAAGATTATGGAAGAACCAAAGCCAATAGGATTTATAGATCACGGAACAGGAAAACATCAGAGCAATACTGTTTTTGATACTAACGGCATTGCGCCATCGGTGACAACGATAGATGGGGGGACACAACAGATTAAGATTATGGAAGATAAAACAATGATTATAGGCGGTTTACAGGAACATCAGAGTTGGCAGACAGACATATCACCTTGTATCAATTCTGCTGCAGGAATGGGCGGTGGTCAGACACCTTGCATAGCAGAACCCCAAGTTATTCAGAAAGTAGGTGACAGAGGCACGGACAACTATTCGATTCACGATTATGCAAACTGTTTGTCTTGTTCTCCAATGTCTGATAGAGAACAGATGCTTGTAGAGCCTAAAGTAAATGTTGTAGGCAATTACAACGAGAGTGGACACGATGCAAGTAGGGTTGTTGATGTGAACGGCATAGCACCAACCATAAAAGAAAATCATGGTACTGTAACAGGTATTATAGAACCCAAAGTAAAGGTGATAGGGCAGATGGATAATTCGATAGATCATACACACGAATCGGCAAACCGGGTATATGATACCGCAGGTGTTTCGCCATGTCTCAACACCTGCGGTGGTGGTGGTTTACAACCGAAGATAGTTGACGATACCTACGAAAATAGAGACCCCAGGGCATACGATGATGTAGCACCTGCTATCAGAGCAGAGAGGGAAGGGTTTAAGGTAGTGGCAAGTAGAGGAAGAAACCCTGACAACCCTAATGATCGCAGAAGCGGTATTGAGTTAGAGCAGAGGCTTGAAATAAACGAAGAGGATATTGCTAACACCTTAACTTCGCTGACAAAGGATAATATGCTGTTAGAAAACCTATATGACGTCTATAACGACAGACTTCGCACAGACGGTTGTAGTGGGACCATAACGCAGAACTGTACGGGTAAAGGGAGCGGAGTGCAATATACCTTTGAAGATATGACAGAAGAACCTATCAGGGTAAGACAAGCCACGGAAAGCAGATACCGCATAAGGAAGCTAACTGAAAGGGAATGTTTTAGACTTATGGGTTTTACCGATGAAGAGTTTGACAAGGCAGCGAGCGTAAATAGCAGAAGTCAGCTATACAAACAAGCCGGAAACAGTATCGTAGTGGATGTATTGGTTGCTATCTTCGGAGAGATAATCAATGCAGACGGAACAGTTAATACGCATAGCGGAGAACAATTAGACTTGTTTGGGCTTTTTTCAGGGGAGTGAAATAGGCAACACTATTTGACATTTTATGAATTATGCTATAATGCAAGAAGGAGGACAGTATGGAACAGATAGGAAACGACAACAGACAGATGATGATTCCTTACATCGTGTACGAAAGTATGTTGGCGAAGGAAGATACACAACAGAGAAGAA
>Ga0247611_10002542_pt1 | contig 29138 bp, 27 predicted proteins | sample 177DNAGHGhighgp2_FD_192422 | JGI IMG/M metagenome (GOLD analysis project Ga0247611, IMG submission 192422) | Sheep rumen microbial communities from Palmerston North, Manawatu-Wanganui, New Zealand - 1770 DNA GHGhigh gp2 | ecosystem: Host-associated > Mammals > Digestive system > Stomach > Rumen... | reverse complement strand
GACACTGCCCCGGCAGGCCGAATGGGAGGCATACGTGGCACAGTATCAAGGCTGCGACCCCGCTGCTCCATCGGCCGCGAAATGGCACTTGATGGATAAGATTTTCCAGCTTGAATAAAGAGGAATTCTGAATTTGAGCAAGAGCAAAAAAAAGGCTCACCTGCACGGAACAGATGAGCCTATATTTGTTTGCCTGAATATTTTAGGAGGTATGGGAAGAATGCTTGTTGGCTACACGGTCTTTGGCCTTCTTCTCCCGTTCTATCCACTCTGACTCCGAGATGGCCAAAGCAGACTCCATGATTTCGGTATTGGTGGGACGAGGGTGCTGATGCCAACAATGCGACTCGTACTCAGCCACCGCCATCGGATAGCGGGAATTCAAGTCCTGATAGTTCTGGTAGAGGGTGTTCTCGTAACGCCCAGCACGTTTATAAATCTCATCCATCATGCCGCGCCACAAGGCCCCGAAATGGACTTTTTTGCATATCGTCCAAATGGTAAGCACAACCCACAGCACCGCGATAGCCATATACGACCCTCGCAGCAAAAGGGTACGCTTCTTGAAACGGTAGCCCCACGAAAACAGAAGGCCGCCAAAGAAAGCAATGATTGCAAACAACAGCAACAAAGCCAATAATTTCGACCAGTTGCTTTTAAAGATACGATTGAAGTTCATTTGTTAAAACTATAAACAGATATCAAGTATGCTTCATAAAGCAAATCACTATGGATAGATATACTATAATCTATTCCCTTTTAAACCATCTTTGATAGATTGATTAAAGGGAATCTTTAACAAAGACTTAACCAATACAGCAAATTGGCTCTTAAATAACCCACTATTAAGAACTCTACTATTTGATAAATAATTATACTTCCAGCTTGTCTGTTTCTCATACCGAAATCGCTGACGTAATTGCTTTATAAAAGAGTGCTGATCAAATTTAGGCTCTCGTAATGAATCATTTGTCAAAAGAGACACTGCATTCTGAAAATCAGGCGATTTTTCATGTAAGGGTTCCCGATATAAAGTTAAGTCTACAGATAAAGCCCATTCTGATAATTGTAAAAACAAGTCAAACGCTTTTTCTAAGCCCAACGACCTCATAATTATTGCAACAGACCGAGGATTCAACTCTTTTTTATTACAGAATAGGAAGTACGCAAAATCAAAAATATTTTTTAGAACAATATGCTCGTCGGGATTATTAAGATGTACTAATGAATGTAGTAACAAATGAACCAATGAGGCTGTTGTCGGCAAGACATAGTACCCTCTTTGAGTTAAAACAGCTTGACCCGTTGACGCTATTAGATAATCATCCACTCTTTTTTGAATATCCGTACCATGATAGAAGAAGTTTTGATGATTTTCAACCAGTACACCTTTGTATGTAAAGCAAGCATGTTTCCCAGAAAAAGCATAGTCATTGTTTGCTAAAACTTTATTACCTTTGTCGAAATCACCACAAAGAAAGAAATCGATATCTCCTGACAATCTGCATTCTGGTTTTGGATACATATCTGAAAGGCAAATGCCTTTCATCAATAGCAATTTGATATTGTTACTTTTGCACTTATCTATTATCTCTGAGAGAACTCTTTTATGAAGATTATACTGTGACCAAACCTCTTGTGCTGACAATCCCCAATTAATACGTTGGCCACGTGTTGGCTGAAAATCTCTCGGTAACATGCATATTCCGTCCCACACCATGGCTATAAGCCCATGTGCAGAAGAAATGTCCATTAATCCATCCCAATCAACTACATAATCCTCTCTGATACACGGTTTCCTTTGAAATATTGAAGCTCGAACAAATTCATTCATTGCTTCATATAATAATCCATCTACCATCACTAAGACTGCATGCTATTATTGGTTAACCACTGGAAAATCCGTACATTAAAAACAGCCTAACTTATAGAGACACGGATACAATCCACTATATAGCGCACATCATCATCCGATACATAAGGCCCCGCAGGTAGACACATCCCTACTTTGAACATTGACTCACTGACACCATTCACATAGGCAGGGTTATTCTTGTAAACCGGTTGCTTGTGCATCGGTTTCCATAATGGGCGAGCTTCTATCTGGGCAGCATCCAAGTACATTCTCAGTGCCTCGACATTGTCATTGGGCTGGCAATCCGTAGTTGCCGAATCCACAGCATGTATCACACCTGCGGCACCTCCGACGGCACCAGTTATTACTTTCTTGTATGCATTTTCCTGACCCTTGATTCGTAGTTCTGGATCAAGACACATGGTGCAAAGCCAATAATTAGCATCATACTCTTCAGATGGAGCCGTCATCATCGTGACACCATCCACATCTGCAAGCAGCTCTTCATACAATTTCTGCACATGCTTGTGATGACGCAAATGATCTTCCACTACAGTCATCTGGCCACGGCCGATACCTGCACAGACATTGCTCATACGGTAATTATAACCAATGGCTTCGTGTTGATAGTAGGGATATGCTTCACGAGCCTGGGTAGCATACCACATAATGGTATTGGCAGCCTCCTTATCAGGACATATCAACGCGCCGCCACCGCTGGTGGTTATCATCTTATTGCCATTGAAGGAGAGAACACCATATTTGCCAAATGTCCCTAACACCTGCCCATTGAAACGAGAGCCAAAACCCTCAGCAGCGTCCTCTATTACAGGTATGCCGTACTTCTCACCAATCTCCATAATGCGCTTAATATTATATGGCATACCATATAATGCTACCGGCACGATGGCCTTGGGGTACTTGCCAGTTTTTGCTTTCCTGTCCACGATAGCTTCTTCCAACAAATCAGGGTCCATATTCCATGTATCCTTCTCCGAATCCACAAAAACAGGTACAGCACCTAAATAAGTAATCGGGTGCGATGAGGCGCAGAACGTAAAGCTCTGCACAGCCACCTCATCTCCCGGCTTCACACCGCAAGCAATCAAAGCCAAATGCACCGCAGCGGTACCCGAAGAGAGGGCCACCACTTTTTTATCCTGTCCCACAAACTGTTCCAAATCGGCTTCAAATCCATTCACATTGGGACCTAACGGCACCACCCAATTGGTGTCAAAAGCCTCTTTCACATACTTCTGCTCCATGCCATTCTCCGACATGTGAGCCAGACAAAGATAAATACGTTTTCTATCTGTCATAATATATAATCAATTTTTCTATTCAACTCAACACGATTATGTGCAAACCATTATATCTAATGCTCAAGCACATCTTCTCCACTCAGGGGTTCCCACGCGCCGTCTTTTGCCTCAAATAAGACTGTACCCGGTTCTAAACAGACTAAGTTGTGCCATTGTCCTGCCGGGATATTCATTCCAATACAATTTGTATTAGGCGCACACACCCACTCCCCTATCACATTTCCATTATCGTCATAGAATATTTCCTTTAGAGAGCCTTTTATTACGATCATTGTCTCAGAACTATGCCTATGTCGGTGTATGGGCATGATTGTCCCTGGCTCCAATGCATTCAGCATACGTTGGCTCTTATCGTCTGGACTATTTCGCAAATCAAAGTTCTGCCTAAGCCGAGGACTATCCTTAGCCTGTTTCGATATACAATTCAACAATTCTCCACTGATAGCATAACAACTCATTCTAACACCTGTTTTTTTTTCATATCATTACTGTGAAAAAAATGTAATTTGATGCTTCCTATCATCCTAATAACCCAATTGGATTCATGGAACAAAGCATATTTCTTTCGTTGCTTATAATAGTAAGTCAAATTAGACAGCGGGCCATATCCTCTTTTGGTATCACCCAACATGTCATTCACAAGAAAACAGCCACGCTCAGATTCATCTATTTTGCAAATGTCAGCATTCCCAATCGTAATTCCAAACCTTTCCAACACACTATTTATTGTATTAGCGAAAAGGCAAAGTCCCGACTGTTTCCAAATGTGAAAAACCTGATCCCAATCAATTTCTACATTATGTTTGTCCACAAACAAAGCCCAGTCCAGCAGTTGGCGAATAGAAACTTTGTCAGAGATAAAGTGAGAATGAAGGTGATTTATCAAAAAAACCGCATTAAAAGTAGGAGACGGCATTACGATAGAGCCATCAACAATATGCATTGTACCCCTCTGAATTAGTTGTTGCAATTGCTGCTCCAATAAAATTGATGTCTTTCTTTTGTGATATGTATTGCCTATCTCATAATGATTTTCAACAGTTATATCATTAATACAAAAATGAGAATGATGCTCCATCCTGGCTTTGCTAACCTTCAACTGAAGTCTACTGCTGATTATACCATCCCCTTTTAAAGCAATGTCGTTTCCACAGGCAATAGTTTCCCTTCCTTCTATTGACTTTCTATTTTGCAATAGAAATATATCAATATCGCCTGACGGTCTATGCGCCGGAATAGGATAATTTAAAGATAATCCATAGCCCTTCAAAAGCATCATACTGATTCCACATTGCCGATAGAAATCAGCCAATTGAGTGACGGTTCTCTTATGTATGAGATATTTTTGCTCAATAACCATGCTCTGCCCCATCCACTTATACCGCAACTCTTCATCTATATCACAATCCTTCAGAGCCAACATGCCATCACAAGCTATAGCTCCGACGCCCTGTTTCAATGACAAATCATATACCTCCTGCCAATTAATATCATTAGGCAAGGACGATGGCTCCTCCTTGCCTAATGCAATTCTTATCAACTGGAATAGCACTTGCACAGAAAGGCTATCCCCTGTCAACGCAGACTGGTTATTTACAGTTGATTTCAAACAAGATTTCTTTTTGGAAGAGGTATGTGCAATATCTCTAAAACAGATAATTGGTGGCTGTTTTCCATTCAATACTTCCGCCAGACCATCTTGTTGACAATACCGGTGTAGCTCTGAATAATCTTCACCACTTTGGTGCTTACATTTTCATCGGTATAGTCTGGCACGGGGATGCCGTGGTCACCATTCTTGTTCATCTCCACGGCGCAGTCCACCGCCTGGAGCAGCGAATGTTCATCGATTCCGGCAATGAAGAAACACGCCTTGTCCAGAGCCTCAGGACGCTCAGTAGAGGTCCGGATACAGACGGCAGGGAACGGATGCCCCACACTGGTGAAGAAACTACTTTCCTCCGGCAGCGTACCACTGTCCGACACCACCGCATACGCATTCATCTGTAGGCAGTTGTAGTCGTGGAAACCAAGAGGCTCATGTTGTATGACACGGGGGTCCAACTTAAAACCAGTTGCTTCCAGCCGCTTGCGCGAGCGGGGGTGGCAGGAATAAAGAATCGGCATATCGTACTTCTCAGCCATCTTGTTGATAGCATTGAATAACGACAAGAAGTTCTTCTCGGTATCGATATTCTCTTCGCGATGAGCCGAGAGCAGTATATAGCGACCTTTCGCAAGACCCAAACGCTGATGGATGTCAGACGCTTCGATAGCAGGGAGATTCTGATGCAACACCTCTGCCATCGGACTGCCCGTGACGTAAGTACGCTCTTTCGGCAGACCACAATCAGCCAAATACCGACGGGCATGCTCACTATAAGCCATATTGACATCAGAGATGATATCAACAATCCTACGGTTAGTCTCTTCTGGCAGACACTCATCCTTGCATCGGTTACCAGCTTCCATGTGGAAGATTGGGATATGAAGACGCTTGGCCCCGATTACACTCAGGCAGCTGTTTGTGTCGCCCAAAACAAGCACAGCATCAGGTTGGGTTTCAACCATCAATTGGTAACTCTTTGCAATGATATTGCCCATCGTCTCGCCTAAATCATTTCCAACTGCATTCATATACACATCAGGGTCTTCTAATTTCAAATCTTTGAAGAACACCCCGTTGAGATTGTAGTCATAATTCTGACCCGTATGGGCAAGTAAACAGTCAAAATATTGACGGCATTTGTTTATAACCGCCGCCAGACGAATGATTTCTGGACGTGTGCCGACAATAATCAGCAACTTTAATTTTCCGTTATTCTTAAACATTTTCCATTTATTAGCTTGTTATTACTCACCTTGATGGCATCAAGGTCGCTCAACGATGTTAATCGCTGTCCGTAACTCCATTTCTCTTCCGCAATATCGTAGACAATTTCACAGACCTTCCACCTATTCGGGAAGAAGAACAACAGAAAATCGTCCGTTAATATATCGGTTTAGAATTGGGTCAGCTACGATGTAAGATTATTGAATCCCCGGCCTCGGCAGTCATTGAACCGGTTCAAAAAAGGTGTCGGGTCTGGCGGGGTCAAAGACCTCGTTACAGTACATCACCGTTACTAAATTTTCTGTGTCTGAAAGGTTAATGATGTTATGTGTGTATCCCGGAAGCATGTGTACGCACTGTATGTTATCACCCGTCACCTCAAATTCTATTACCTTGCCTTCGGGGTCGTTAAGGTTCCGCTCCTGGATCAGGCCATGGCCGCTCACCACGATAAAGAACTCCCATTTGGTGTGATGCCAGTGCTGCCCTTTGGTGATTCCGGGCTTGCTGATGTTGATGGATACTTGCCCACAGTTGAGCGTGTGAACCAACTCGGTGAAGGAGCCGCGCTGGTCTACATTCATCTTCAACGGGAAGGCGACCTTTTCTTTCGGCAAATAGGAAAGATAGGTGCTGTAAAGTTTCTTGGCAAAGGACCCATTGGGTATTTCGGGAATGGTGAGGGTGCGGGGCTGTTCAGCAAAGGAGTGAAGCAAGTCAACTATATGACCCAGAGTCGCCTTGTGAGTAGTGGGGACATAGCAGTAGCGTCCGGCGCTGTTGGGCATCACCTCCAAACCATTGAATTCGCAACGATGCTCGTCCCCTTTCAAGCAAGCAATCATCTCGGCTACCAAGTCATCGATGTATAGAAGCTCCAATTCCACAGCAGGGTCGTTGACTGTGATAGGAAGATCGTTGGCAATATTGTTACAAAACGTGGCCACTGCGCTGTTGTAGTTCGGACGGCACCATTTGCCAAAAAGATTGGGAAAGCGGTACACTAACACGCGGGCGCCAGTCTGCCGACTGTACTCGAAGAAGAGGTCTTCCCCCGCTTTCTTGCTACGGCCGTATTCGCTGTTGCCGAACCGGCCCGTCAGGGAGGCCTGTTGCGATGAGCTGAGCATTACTGGGCATGTGTTGCCGTGGCGCTTCAGCGCATCGAGCAGCAATGTGGCAAAGCCGAAGTTGCCTTCCATAAATTCGGAGGTCTCCTTCGGGCGGTTGACACCTGCCAGGTTGAATACGAAGTCGCATTCGCTGCACCACTGATCCAGTTCTTCTGCGGTGTTTCCCAAATCGTATTCAAACACTGCCTCTACAGGCTGGCTGAGGCTCCAGCTTTTCGATTTACCGTCTTTTATATTGTTCAGTTCTGCACAAAGGTTCTTCCCTACGAAGCCTTTGGCTCCAGTCACAAGGATTTTCATTGCGGTAGGTTGTTATTTTTCTTTAGGCACGAATCTATGTTTCGGGCTTGGTTATCGCTCGATTCCGGCCAGTTTAGGGATTCGGAACTATTTGGCCAAATTGGCTACACCGTTCAGCTCATTCTGGATATACTCCAACGAGGCAATCTTGGCCTTAGTTTCCTCAAGGTTGAGTCGTTTGGTGTTGTTGGAGTTGAACTCATCAATGGTCACTCGCTGTGTGTCGCCGTCCTTGAAGAATTTGTCGTAATTCAAATCACGGTTGTCGGCCGGCACCCGGTAGAAGTCACCCATGTCCACAGCTTTGGCACACTCCTCTTTGGTGAGGAGGGTTTCGTACATCTTTTCGCCATGACGGATGCCTATGACCCGGATGTCTTCTTTCTTGCCTCCAAAGAGTTCGCACACGGCTTCGGCCTGGGTCTGGATTGTGCACGCCGGCGCTTTCTGGACGAGGATATCCCCGTTTTCACCATGTTCAAAAGCGAACAGCACCAGATCTACGGCTTCGTCGAGCGACATGATGAAACGGGTCATGGATGGCTCGGTGAGTGTGACAGGGTTGCCGCTGCGTATCTGGTCTATCCACAGGGGGATGACCGAACCACGCGAACACATCACATTACCGTAGCGGGTGCAGCAAATCTTGGTTTTTCCGCTGTAACGGCTTTTGGCCACAGCCACCTTTTCTTCTATGGCCTTGGTGATGCCCATAGCGTTGATGGGATAGGCTGCCTTGTCTGTAGACAAGCAGATGACAGATTTTACGCCACTTTCGATAGCGGCAGTGAGTACGTTGTCTGTACCGATGACGTTTGTGCGGACAGCTTCCATGGGGAAGAACTCGCACGATGGAACCTGCTTCAACGCTGCTGCGTGGAAGATATAGTCAGTCCCGGGCATCGCCGCACGGCAACTCTCCAGTGAGCGCACATCGCCGATGTAGAACTTAATCTTGTGCGCAACATCAGGATATTTGACCTGATATTCATGACGCATATCGTCTTGCTTCTTCTCATCGCGGCTGAAGATACGTATCTCCCCAATATCCGTACGGAGAAATCTTTTCAATACAGCATTACCGAAGGAACCTGTTCCTCCGGTGATCATAAGGGTTTTGTCGTTAAATATTGACATGAATATAAATAGTTAATCTTACTTAATCAACAGAAAATTAATAAGAGAGTATACATCATAGACACATCTGACTCAACTATTTAAAACAATAACCACCATTTACTTCTATCATACTCCCATTTACAAACGGATTATCCATGCAGAAACGATAAGCATCTACCACCTCTTCAATAGAAGCAAATCGGTGAATAGCAGTCTTCTTGTAAATATTTTGTTTTATTTCTTCTGGTTTCTCTTTTTGCCAAGGTGTATCTACAAATCCCGGGATAATGGCATTCACTGTAGTTCCTGTACCTTCGAATTCCTTCACTAAGTTTTTTGCTAATGCACAAACGGCAGACTTCGTAACGCCATAACTCAATACTGTAGCATGTGGATGGACTGCCATTTGTGACCCTGTAAAAATGATACGCGAGCCATGCGGTATTAATGAATATAACTCACGAATCATAATATAGTGCGAATTAACAGCAACTTCCATTTGCTTATCCCAATCCTCATCAGTTGTTTCAAGAAATGAACTCCGTATACTCAAACCCGCATTGCATATTATGCAGTCAACGTGGTCTGTTTGTGCTTTTACATACTCAATGAACTGATACACATCCTTTCTTCGCGACTGATCAATCTTTACAACTTCAAGATTGTCAATCCGCTTCATAAAGTCAGGCCCGACATAGGTGGCATAAACCTTGTAGCCTTTGAGTAATAGCATCTTTGCTACTCCAAGCCCAATACCAGATGTCCCTCCCGTTACAATTGCATTCTTCATATCTCTGTTAAATATAATCCTTTTCGATAAGTTTCAATGATTTCTGCTATAGCAATACTTTCGCGACGACGCAATCGGTATGAACTCAAGCGGTGATTAACAATCATAGAAATAAACTCCTGTATTTCATACCTCAATCCATCTCCGTCGTAACTATAAAAATACTTCTTGTTTTTCGATTGATCCTCGTATCGCACTTCGAAATAATCTGTCAACCACCAAGGAGCAGGAACATAAACATAACCTCTTGTACCACTGATAACCAAATTACCTTCTGTTTTCACACCTATCCCAAGTGTGAAGGAAGCTGTAGCATGAGGATAGTTAATAACCCCTTTCGTGTATATATCCACACCGTTTTCCTTACGACTATGAAAATTGACATCTACCCAGTCGGTGCCAAGCAATTTAATAATAGCTAATAGCGTCAACGGCGAATGTTCTGTCATGGCTCCACCTGCCTGAGTTGCATCCAATTCACGGGTTGGTGGAGGAACCATCTTACTAAGCGAAGCCTTCACATCCACAACATCACCAATAATACCACTCTTAACCAACGTTACAATATGGCCAAAAGCAGGGCAGAAAGCCGTTTTTGATGCTTCTAAAAGCACAAGGTTGCGTTCTTCAGCCAACCGATACAGCTCTACAGCTTGCTCTTTATGCAGTACCCACGGAATCTCACAGAGAACATGTTTACCAGCTATCAGCGCCTGTTTCACGTAGTCGTAATGGGTTAAATGGGGTGATGCTACATACACCAAATCCACGTCATGCAAAAAACTACCATAATCACTATAAGCAGTGAGATCATATGACTCAGCAAAACTATTCGCCTTATCAATGTCTGGATTCATTACTGCACTTATCTGCGCGCCATTCACAACCTTGCTTTCTGGTATAAAACGATGAGCCATGCGACCGCTTCCCACAATTCCTATTCGAAAGTTTTCCTGTGTTTCAGCCCGAAGCATCGTTGATGATATTCCTTCTGTACGAGGCAGATACACAACCTTGCAGTATTCATTTAGATAATCAAACTTGCCCACCCAATCACTACCAATGGCAAAAATATCGACGTCATATTTTTGAATATCGTCAATTTTCTGGCCAAAATAGTCCTCTATAACTATCTGATCAGCATATCCAGTAGCCTTGACAGCTTCAACACGTTCAAGAACATCGTTACGCACGTTCAATTTGCCTCTCCCACGGTCGAAACTATCACTCGTAACACCGACTATCAAGTAGTCCCCGAGTTCCTTAGCTCGTCTGAGAAGATTAATATGACCTTGGTGTAATAGGTCGTAAGTGCCGTATGTAATTACTTTAATCATAACCGAAGTTTGTATTGACTTCTACTTCCATGCTGGTGTACACAGCCTGTATCCTCAGGAAAGGTCATATAGTCAACGATACGAGTTGTTTGGCATGTTCCTAATCTGATATGACACAGACTGAAATATCCTCGAACCCATACAACTAAATTTGTTTCATCAACATGGTAGAAGCGAACCTAAAATGCACCGCAATAATTTGAAATAAGACTGTCCATATTAACTCCAAAAGTGCCTCGAAGATGCATGGCCTCAACAACACCGCACAAGCGCAGCACGGTGATTAAAAACAGTCTACAATCTGCGTCTTGGAGAAACGAGGCTTCGGATATATGCCGATTGTTAATAATCAACATTTGAGATATACCGTGGAATATTGTCGTTGCCCACTTGCAAATCACTTCGATTCCAAGTTTTTCCCAATTGTTTGGGAAAAATTTCTCACACACAGAATGAATAGAACAAATTCATTGCAACATGGTACCTTTCTTTAAACTGGAATGGGTTTCATCACGCCTTGTCGACATACAATGAAGAGCATCTATAGTTTGGATGTATTCTACGGATACCTAATAAGAACCACCAAATCCAACATGGGACATATTGCCCATAACCGACTTCAATTTCTCTTCTTACCCATCAACCACCTATAAAGATTCTGTCATACTACGTTCTACAAAAAAAGATAGACCTCATCTCAAAGGACAAATCTACTGCACCTTGAATCTCATATAGAACCCATTGCTATATTATAAACATCTCTGTTTTTCTTGACAAAATTGACGGAACCCTTTCAATAGTTTAAGCAATCTTTTTTGTTGACAAAGTCCCGGACTGTCTATATCCAATATAAAACACATTTAATGGGTAAATTCCTGGCGAACTAAAGGCTTTGCCGGAATCCCAACAGCTGTACAGTTGGCCGGCAATGACCTTGTCACCACTGCCCCTGCTCCGACGATGGTGTTCATTCCAATGTTAATTTGATTAATGATTTTCACACCTGTTCCACAGTAGACTGCTTCTTCGACGACGACTTCACCAGAAATATTGCATGTCGGCATAAAAGCCGCATAATCTTCAATCACTGTATCATGCCCTACAGTACAGGCGAGATTCAATATCACGAAGTCTCCAATACTGACATTTGTTGTGATAATATTTGCAGCACAAACGATACATCCTTTACCCATTTTAACGTATTCGTTATCACCGATGATAACAGAAGGATGAATCAAGGTGGGGTAGTCCACATTTCTATTATGGATATTACTAAATATCCGCTTCTTGGTTACAGGTGTTCCTATCGCAACTGCAACAGCAATATTATGTTGCCAGGCATTCAAATCATCAACACCTCCTAATACAGGAAAACCATTTAGTATTTCCCCTTTGGGATGTCCATCGTCAAAAAAGCCTAATATATTCCAACATTTTTTATTCCTATTGATGTCTTGAATCAATGTCAGAACTTCTCGTCCAAAGCCTCCTGCACCGAAAATTGCTATATCTTTATGCTGCATAGAAAGCCCTCCTTTCTTGCAGCTTATATAAACTATTAAATATTAGGCACTTACCCCCCCCCCTACGCACATTAGACTGCACTACCGAACCTTCAGCGCCAGCATTTTTAACCGCGATACACTCCTGTTCCGTAAAGTTCTCCTTTATTCTAAGCACCTTTGCAGGGACACCTGCCATAACAGCCCTTTCTGGGACATCTTTAATAACCACAGCACCTGCTCCAATCAAACAATCTTCGCCTATCTCATGAATCCCAGTCATTATTGTTGAACTAATACCGCAGTATGCGTATTTATGCGCATGGATAGATGCTCCAAAATTACAACCCGTCGACAAAAAAACTCCTTCGTCTAACAAGGAATGATGAGCCACATGAACCCCCATAGATATCATCACATAATCTTTAAGTTCTGTATATGGCATAATTGTTGTACCTAATAGAATGTAGCAACCAGAACCAATAGTAACATTATCTGATAACACAACCGATGGGTGGATATAATTAGGTATGTTATATCCTAAACTGCGAGCATACGAAAGAAATTTCACCCTTAACTTATTATTACCCAAAGGACAGTAAACTGCTTCAACCCCATTACTCTCCTTAAGAGTCTCTAACAATGAAATTGATCCTAAAACAGGCACACCATGTACTAACTGATTATGAAATTTTGGGTCGTCATCAAGAAAACCTACTATATCTACTCCAGATTCTTGAAGGTAGGCAAGATATACTTCGCCATAAGTACCCGCACCTATAATAACACTTCGCATAGTAATTTATTATTTAGTTTGTTCCGTCAAAAGGATACATGGTGGCGGCTTCGTCATTATTGATATCCTTTCGCATCAATACATTCTTTATGGTGATGAAAATGATTCTTATATCCGTCCACAAGGTACAATGGTCAACATACCATACATCCAGTTTAAATTTTTCCGTCCAAGATATATTATTTCTGCCGTTCACTTGTGCCCAACCAGAAATACCTGGTCTAACTTCGTGCCTCCTGTGTTGCTCTTTACTATACAATGGCAAATAATGAACCCGCAACGGTCTTGGCCCAATCAATGACATGTCCCCTTTGAAGACATTAATAAGCTGTGGCAATTCATCAATTGATGTGCTGCGGACAAATCGCCCTACTCTTGTCAACCTTTGGGCATCGGGCAGCAGATTCCCCTCAGCATCCCGTTCATCTGTCATCGTCTTGAACTTGATAACCTTGAATATCTTCTCATCTTTCCCCGGACGCTCCTGGAGGAAAAAAGCCCCTGCTCCCTTATTTGCAAAGTGTAGAAAAATGGCTATCAGAATTAAAAGCCAGCCAATAATGAGCAAAGCCAAGCCCGATAACACTATATCTAAAAACCTTTTAAAAAAATGTTTATACATAAATCTTCTAATTAATCTAAACAACCATCAACACAAAAAAACAAAATGACTTTTATTATGCGTTGTCGTAAAGATATCATTCGTTATTACTGATATGTGTCACTACCTTATTGAGGAAACAACAGCTTAAAAATATAACAGTCTGGCTAATGCATTCACTATGGTTGCTCGATCAGCATCTGTCACATCAGTCAACACCTTATAGCATAGCGGACAGGATTGTGTCGTAGTAAGAGAATCCTCTTCTGGCACGTATGGGCAATCCTCCAAACAGCTAATCACATCCATTCCCTTTATCTTGCGTATCTGTCCAAGCAATTCTTGATACCTATCTGACACTGAACCCCCTTTCGATTTGGATGCCAGATAAGTAATGTGAGCTTCCCATACCCTCTCTCCCCGCGATCCCATAACTAACATAGCATAGAACTTATCCGTCTCTATTTGAACAAACCTCCCCTCCAGACTTGTATCTGACAGCCAGTGCAAATAGTTCATGATGGCATCCGGAGAACCACCTGACACTTCCGAATGTTTATTTTCGAAACTCTTAACATCGTCCGTAAGGGTAAAGTGGGTGAACGGGACAAATGATTGTTCCATATCTACAAGTTTGAAAATCGACTTCAGGGTTTTTATCGACTTCAACCGAAAGCGGACTGGATTTTGCACACACTTCCATCCTGAGAAATCTAACAGATGATGGCTCAAAGATTCTTCAAAACTATAAATAATCCCAATCCCCTCGTCTATTGCAGCATTTTGTATCACCCCCATTAATCCAGAGATCAGAGTGGAATTATCGTAGCCTGGAAGCAATGAAACCTTACGGATACAGCCGCCTACAATCAATTTCCCGTCATGCAACAAAGGCACCCGCTCTGCAATCACCAATGCTGCGAGACGCTGTCCATCAATAGCGCAGCCAATAATAGCCTTACCCATGGGATTCTGCTCGAATCGGTGGCAAAACCATTCTTCCGATACTGCTTCATCTACACACCGTGATATCTCACTCCTAATTTCCTCTATATAGCTTTCATCCGGTTTATAATGGTAAAGACAATACTCCATGATTGTAATTATTGCAGGTGACAATTGGCAACTGCTAAATATTCATTATGTTGTTATTGGAAAACACGAATCGAATGAACAGCGCAGACTGCAAATACGTCATACATGTTCAAGACAAATAGTGATTGTCCGCAATTTGACTCATACACAAAATCGTGTCCCTCCGGGACACAGACAAAAGAACGTTTTTCAGCCACCGCACTGCGCAGAATGCAGCTTGGTTCCTTTTCGGTCACGACACCGTATCCCGCTTGTATGGTGTTATTGAAATCATGACTCTTTGAGACACCTTTGGGTAAATGCGGGCAATCATAAAACAAATTATTGTAGGTTACTAAAATGACTCATAATCACACGATATGTCTCATCAACAGTATAATGGTCAAGAAAATAACGATATCCGGAGCTTCCCATCTCTGCGATATTGGAGGATAGCATCTTATTCACGCATTTTGTGAAGGCATTAACATCATTGCTGGGACACCAATAACCATAGCCATTCTCCTCGGCAATGCTCCCTGTGTCGCAACTAAGGTCGGTGGCTGCGATAATAGGTTTTCTCACCATCAAGTACGAAAGCAGCCGCGAAGGATAGTTAGGGATGGTGAAACGGTAGTCCAGAAAAATTAGTCCCACATCGCAGTTTTGCACCAGCTGGTCATAATCCACTTTGGGCAGTCGTCGGAATATGGATACACTTGGGGGCTGTTTCATTTTATACCATGCCTCTATCGCACCATACTCTGTGCCATCACCCACCACAACGAAATGGCAGTCCTTACGCTCGGCATTTGCTTCAAGACACTGAATTAAAAAAGGAACACCCTGAGGCTTACCCAAGTTTCCACCGTATATAAACACAGGTTTATCCATAGGCAGCCCATACCTCTTTCTTATATCCGAACACGAATCACTTGAATTATTCGTTTTTATTGTAACGGCGGGATTATCGTTCAAAATAGGTTTTCCTGCAGTGGCCGAATTCTCCCCACACGGTATCTCAACACTATTCGGAGCCACCTCCACCCTCTCAGAAGCAATTTCCGGATTATGGTCAAGTAGATAGCGCACATTGGCTGGACTCATACAACCGATATAATTTGAAAGAGCATACAGATCTTTCTCCTTCTTGCGGAAGTACTTATATAACAACCCTTTTGCACCAGACTTACTCATCATACCCAAGTCAACAGCATTCTGTGGGAAGATATCTTTCAAAAGCAAGTACGACATTGCAGACGGATTAACAGACTTCAAGTAGGCTATTACTTTGGGGAATGTAATCGGCGGTGTTGAATAGAGAATCAAGTCGGCTTTGATTGCGCCTAAATGTTTCTTTATAGCTCGCTTGAACTGAGTTTCCACAAGCACTTGACCAATGCCTTTCTCAATAGCATTAGTCTTCTGTAAATTGAGTGTTTTAACGCCCAAGAAATGCACACCGTCTGCATCATAAAAGTGCGTATTCTCTCCTACTCGTCGTTCTCGTGGCGAGACCACATAAACTTCATGCCCCTTGTCGCGGAACTTCCGCATAAGGTCGCCATAAATCCCTGAATTATCCAATTTTTTCAAATTGGACATCGTAAGAAAGATTATCTTCATTTCCCCTCTAACAAATCATCATACAACTTGATATATTCTGAGAATCTATCATTTTTATCAAACTCATTTTCTGCACGTTTACGGCATCTTTGCCGCATTTCCATCACTTCACTTGGACACACACACTCTCTCTCTACCAAATCTCTGACTATTGCGGCCACTGATGACAAATCTCCCTGTTCCACTACCCATCCTGTATCGACAGAAAGAGCCTCACTACTTCCTCCTGTATTGTATGTAAGTACTGGTACCCCACATGCCATGGCTTCAAGATTTGTCGTAGGATAATTATCCTCGTAGGTGAGATTGAGGAACATCAATGCCCCGCTATACAGGGCGGCTAACTCAAGTATATTGTCTGTCCTCTCTACTCCTACAATACCCTTAATCTGGGCCATATTCATCTGCTCTCTGGAAAGACCTACTAATACCAACTTTACACCCTCCGGAAGCATTGGGGGCAACTGCATAAAATCATACAATCCCTTATATGGCAACCATACACTGCTGACTCCAATTACATATCTTGATTTTCCGATACCATATTTTTTACGGACTTCCGTACTGTCTACTGGTTGAAAAGTTGAGGTGTTTATGCCGTTATGGATTGTAACAATATTATGATTGGACAGGAAACTCTCTTTTTCGATATTTTCCAACCATCTGCTTGCTGTGACCAATGTCAAGTTCTTGGTATGAGTAAACAATTGTTTTTTTAAAGCATAATGAACAGATGTCTTTTCAAACAACCTCCTCATTATCATCTCTTTTCTCATCGGACAACCTTGTTTGCAACCGCCGTCCCTCCACTGGTAACACTTTTTGAGTGTGAAATGCGCGCAACCACCCGTAAATGACCAACAATCATGCTGCGTCCAGACTATTGGTATATCTACGGTATTCAAGAAATTAAATAACAACCGATAATTAAGCCAATGATCATGGATATTGTGTAGATGAATAATATTAGGCTTAAGGCGCTTGATTCTGTTTATCAGCCTTAAAGTTGCCATTCGCGAAGCCAATCCATCATTATCAAATAACCGATGTTCAGCATAATGTTCATATACTTGAAATAGGTTACCTGTATGAATCAGAACGCTTTGCGCAGGAATCATATTTCGGCCATATGCGAAATATATATCCCACCCTCGTAGCTGGGCCGCCTGATTTATCTGCTCTGCTATCTTACCAGTGCTGCCCCAATTAGCAGTAACATTAATCTGGAGAAGTTTAGGCATATTGAATTTAGGATAACGTAAACAGAATAGAAAAACTCATCCTACATATTGAATTGACGTAAAAGATGTTGTCGAGTAAGAACAGGACTATAAAACACATTTACCAATCAATATTTTTACTCATTCTGTTAAAGGCATTCAAAAAAGCACTCAAAATTCAAGAAAAACCAGGGCTGAAGTTTGACACATGGCTGATTATTCAACAACCTTGAAGAGGGTGAATACCAATACCCCACACTGCGGTTCTTGTGTGAGGTTGAAAATTGCACTTAAACTCAGCATTCTAAAGGGATACGACGCTGAAATAAACACAAAAAAAGTCGCGTTTTATATTTGAGCGAAGGATATAATAGTAAAAGCTGAAAAAAAAGTCATTCTAAACGGAGGGAGAAAAATTAACCGGTATACCATCGGCACTTGATCTCAGCCTCTTATAGTAAGAATCTGTATCCCTTTTAAGCTCATTGAATCTTATACCGATTTCATCGATCAAGTATTGTATTTTACTCCTATCTATAGAATGTGCGATATTAAAATATTCTTTTGAATCTTTCTTTTTATCATATACTTCACATAATTCCCCTTCTTCGAATCTATCACATAGCCTTACTTTATACGCTACCACATAGTTCATATCGCGTGCACTGAACCAAATTGGTCGGTTAATGATATCCGGACAGCCTGGACCCATATATTCTGTCACCACACATTTCCGATCCTCACAATCATTAAGCATCGAACGGCCTCTAAAATAGGGGGAGAGGGTTAACCCCATCATATCCATTAATGTAGGCAATATATCTTTAGAATACTGGAAAGAGGACACCTTTTTCGATACGAATCCTGGATGACGTATCAACAAAGGGATATGGTAACATTCGTCATGGAAATTATTCACTCGCTCATTGTGGACCGGGTAGAAAGTGTATGACGAGCCATGGTCTGCAGCAAACAATAACGTTGTATTATCCCATAGATTATTTTGCTTCAGGTAATTGCAAAACTTCTCAATACAAAAATCCATATACCTGAGGCCTAAATAGTAAACAATATTACCCACGAAGTCCGTGCCTAGTTGATTCAAATAATCTTCCAACACATCTATTTCATCATCAACAACGAGGTCATTCTGAATATCATAAGTAAAGAAACTTAAATTATTATGAGCCTCTTCAATATTCAAGCTTAAGAAAAATGGCTTATCTTTATCTCGATTTGGAAGAATTGTATTTTGAACAAAATCTAATTGGCGACGAGTTGATGGCATATTTTGCCATTTATCGGTACCCCACTTATCATATACCTCCTTAAAGAAGAACAATCCACCGAGATAATTCTCAATAAAAATAAGTTCTGACCTATCCTTTGTCCTCATAAACCTTTTTAAAGAATAATAAATACGTTTAGGCGATGGCATGGTTCTGAATAAATTCGCCTTAATATTATTCTTCTGGAGTTTTGAGAAAAAATCCTTGTGCCTACCTTTAACTGAATTGAGGAAATCCCTACTGATCCGATCATTAATAGATATATCATTAATTGTTGACAAAACATGCTCTTTCCCCACAGAAAGGAATTCTTCAATATATGCTTCTTTATCACTTTCAAACTTATTCCGCTCAGACATGAGTGTCTCCCTGCCTTTTGAAATGTCTGCATTTTGTAGAATATCGGCCATATCCTCAACCTTAGCTGGGTCAGATATTATAAGATCATAAAAAGAAATCCACACTTCGAACATTAAATCAAGACGCTTTTCGAGCATAAATAGTTCGTCACAATTTAATGGTCTACTCTTTCTTATCTTATAATAATAATCGAATACCCCACCCCACTCACTGCCAAATTCAAATCCTGCTTTATAGTATAGCTTATCTATATACTGAGTCACATTATTACCCATCATATAGTATGGATAATAAAAACCTATAGTCTCATACCCATTCTCCTTAAAAGCCTTATAATGAGTCACTGGGGAAGAATTCAGTTTAAAGAAATAACCTAAATCATCTAAAGTGTTACGACCCGTATAGAGACTTCGGGTTGCAGCATCCGTATATGGACCATGCGAATAGAGATTGGTTGTCCACAATGCCTCGTTCCGTAAAGAGTCTAAAAAGGGAGTTGGGCTAATTTTACAGCGTCCAGTAGAAACAGATTCCATAATAACGGAATCCATCATAAACATGATTGCATTATTCTTCATCAATTTTGACAAACCAAAAAGTCTTTTATCTTTATTATTTTTAACAATCGCTCTCAATCAAAGCAAAACACCTTATATACCTCCGAGCAATAAAATTGTTTATTCAAATCACTTCTATATATGGCATACTAATTCAATGGGACTGGGAAGGCTAAATTCAAACGAACTAACACAAAAGACTATACTTCATAACAACCCGCCCGGAACTTATCGCAGCCTACGTCAAAACCAGAGGAATTATACCTAACCCCATCCTGCCAATAAAATACACAAACAACCACAATGAACATCCGGATATGCATCGGAATGGTATATCTAAATAACTCCAGACATGCAAAATGTGGCCTACGGGTTGAGAGCCGGACCAGTACCTTCATCCTAAATGAACTGAACTTTATGTTCTGCCGACTGGGAGTAGTCAAATACCACTATTGTTCAAAAAAGCCATCCGCACCATCTTTAAATAATTATACGCCACATCTTTGTAGTAATACACCAACTTACTTTATTCGCAGATATCCCCACTCCGATGACGAAAGAATTCTAAAAGTTTCTTTGATTCTATCTTACTATTGAAATTCTCTAAAGCCACATTGAAGCCTGATACACCAATTTGATTTGCATCTGTTGAAGTTATAGCATCAAGAATACAGGATGCCAAGTCATCCACATCGCCCGGTTGAGCCAAATAGGCGTCCTTCTTATGTTTGAGGTATAGAGGAATCTCTCCAACCTTAGTAACCACAACTGGATTACTCGTGAGTAAATATTCTCCCAATTTTGTTGGGAAGCCATACATAGCCTGCCTGGATATAGGTCGCGCCAAAACCAAACACTGTGCATTCTTCAATAACTGAGGTATCAAATCGCTCGATACCCGTTCCATAAAACACACCTTGCTCTTGATATTGAGACTTTCTACTAACATCTTATCGTAAGCCTCATCTTCCGATGATACAAAACTGCCTATGATATACAGCTGCAGGTTTTCACTATAATCTGCCACTTTGGCAAAGGCTCGTATCAAAACGTCCACCCCGTCTTTTCGATTACTAACACCCCCGCAATAGGCTATATATGGCTTTGACACAGCCTGTTTTTCGAGTCCCTCAAAACGGGAAACATCAACAGTCATGTTAGCAATCATTATCATTGATGAACCAATTCCCTCTTTTATATAATACTCTTTCAGCGCTTGCGATATCACTATAAGTCCAGACGAGCGACTAATATTGTTCAGGCGCAACTTAGTCGACAACCTATTCCATATATATGTCCTATCTCCATACAACGGGACTTCGGTCTCTTCATAAAACACATTCCAATGCTTCTTAAACAAGAATCCAAACAGGGGGACAGTATATGAATATATGATATCACCACGTCTATAAACACTTTTGGTCTTACGGACAAGTCGGTAATCATTGATAATCTTCGAGAAGGCTGTTGGCTTAAACTTAGCCTCACTATACAAGACAACACTGAACCTGTCAGAAAGAATATCAATACGCTCATCACACGTAGTCACCATCAAAACAGTGTTACCCTGAGACAGGAACTCCTTAATAAAAGCCATCACTCTAATGGTGCTGGCTACTGTGGGCTTATATTTATATAATGAGACTACTATCTTTGACATATCTTACTTTGAAATCCGTTAAAAAATGCAAAAAACAAAGGATAATATTTTACTGAAACAATTCTCAATACAGAAACAGATACAAACATGTAATAAAAACATGATTGTACACATTTTCCCCAAAAAAGATGTCTCAACAAGCATGATTACTATACATGCCACAAGCGCAACGCAGTGCAGTAACTAACAAGTATCCTGCTGCATACATCTCGATGAGATGCAACGTTGTGTTGAGGACAATTCAAATAAAATCAACTAATTATCATTAGGACTTCCAGAAACCTTTTTATGGAATTTGCTATTATTGGGAACAAGAAGATTGGAAAGGAGAAAATAATAAATACAAACCAACGCTGACATTCTAATAAACATCGTCCAGATTCCGCGGGGGAAGAACAAACTCTCAGACAAAAGGGATGAATAAATAATTAATAGATATGGGGAAAAATTTTTCTTAACAACAACACTATTATATAATTTACATATAAAAAAACCGAACAAAAAGAAAAAGAGAATAGAACCAATAAGTCCAAAACTATAATATACATCTCCAACCATACTGGTTCCTAAGCCTGAGGAGAAATCCTCACCATACATTGATATGGTGAAGAGTTTCCCTGATGATAAAGCTGGCATAAAACCACTTTGCGAAACCAAACCAGCCAAAAAAGGAACAATTGCCAAAATGGATAAAACATAATTAGTACCATACGTATAACCATATGTGTCAGCATACTCTATCAGCCAAGGTGTAGCCAAAGATGCTGGAATAAAATCGTTAAAAAACGAAGAAGTATCAGAATCAAATTCCGCTAATAATCCGACTCTGGCATATCTAATTATAACAAATAAGAAACCGAAAAAGGCAATACCAATGAATACATATATATTCTTAACACGGTATATCAATAGAGAGAATAGAGTAATCATAGGCAATGCAATCGTAGTGAACATATGCCTCGCACCAGATAAAAGAAGCAGTACAGATAAAAAAACAAAAGTCCAGCAATAGTACCTATTATTGATATAGAATGACCTCAGAGATTGAATATTCATGTAATGACTTTTCAAAATTACGAGAACCGTATATAACATCTGAGCAAATCTTAACCATCCTAACCAAAGAGTTTCAACATCATTTTCTGCCCCACGATTATTTATATAAAATGGCAAATCAATAATTATAAATAAGATGAATATAATGGTATAACAAAGTGCCACTATGTTCGACAGGAACATGAACTTTTTAAACTGGAACATATTCCCTTCACTAGATTGGCTACCTTCTACATTCATACCAACATATACAGCTTTTCCATTTGCCAAACAAAAACCCATCATAAGTGATATATACATCAGTAGAGACACAAACAGACCTTTAACCAAGTAAGCATCATTCCCGATACTATTATATACCAATTGAGCAACAAAAGAATCGTTATTTTGATTTATAAAAAAAGAAAAAATACAGAATAATAGTGATAGCGAAAAAAAGAATTCAAAACACAATAAATTCCCTTTCCTGTATCTATACATATAACCAATGAATACATACACATACATGACAAGAGAAACAATGGCGGCCGTAGTAAAACCAAAGGATTCATAATTATAGAGCATCAATAAGCATGCCAAAAAAAAGATAAGCAAAACTGTAATCATGATGACAACTTACACTATAACTAATACTTTGAAAACACCTATCCTTAAATAACAGTAAGCATATGCATCTACATTCTGGTCAAATCAGTTTTCACAATATGCTGTTTAACAGAAGATAGAATAGAACGGCATTGCCACTTGAAAATAGCAATTTTACGCCTCCGCTCATTTTGGGGCTCTATATGATTATAATACAACGTACGTAAAGCATATTCATAATATAAATGATATAATGGATGTACACAGTTATCATTCCAAGGCTTTGGGCGTGAAACATAATGGACAATACAAGGATTCATACCTCTTTGACGGATATTCTCTTTCTCTTTTGTATAGGCATTAATTATTCTCCCTTTCCGCTTATCGCCTCTTTTCTCTAAATCATAGGCATAGCAAGCGGAAGTCATATTCCACTGTGGTAGCATGTGGACACACTTATCGTGTAGCACGCCATTGAGCACATCTTGATCATTAAAACGCAACCTATCATGATTTGATGCCACATATTCAAAAAAAGTAGATGTGACATTATGCTCTCTGCAATAATCAAGATTCATTAACGTCACACCGGCATTGAAATAACCATCTTCTATGGGATATCCTAACCGCTCACACTCATAGCCTGAACCAATCTGAGGAACTGCAGCAATGGCTTTGTCCGTCAAGTCAATATTCCAGAATTCTTCAAGGCTGTCATTAACCACAATATCACAATCAAGGTATAGGACACGGTGTACCTCGGATGGTAGTATATCTGAAATAAGCAAACGGTAGTAGGTTGCACGGCTGATATGGTTCAATCCTTCCACTTTGGACATGGGCAAATTCTCAATCAAACTGCTATTCACAATGCAAAAGGAAACTTTTCCACCTTTGTCCCGAACTTCCGTTTCAATAATTTGACGATGCTCCTCTGTCAACCCTTCTGTAAGGATATAAATATTTACATCCTTATTATTACAAAGAAGGGAAACCAACATAATGCAACAATGTTGCACAAAATTATCGTCTGTTGCACACACTATATTCATAATACCTATTTATTCAAAATGTTCTTTTTTCAATTTTTCAGCTTCTTCGCGAGTTACCATCTCCTTAATAACCTTTGCCGGTCTCCCAGCCACAAAAGTCCATGCCGGCACATCACGACTGACCAAGGATCCGGCTGCTACAATGGCACCTTCACCTATCGTTACGCCGGGCATTACTATACTTCCCATACCTACTACTGCACCTTTGCATATCCTGACAGGTCTGGCCGTAGAAGGCTGGTCTCGATAGCGATCCTTTATATAATAATTCGACAAATCCCGCTTATGCATCAATACCAAACATCGAGCTGCTATCCACACATCCTCCTCTATTGTCAAATAATGAGCGTTCTGGGCATCAAAATAGACATCTGCGCCAACATTAAAGTTACCAAGCGCTTTCACCCCACACTTTTTCCAATACTTTTGTCGCTTATCAGTACATGGATCAATCATCCAGTTCTTCTGATAGGTCATCCAAAAAAATTTCCGTTTCAATGGAAGTCGATAGAACATGTCTTTGGGCCACATAATTAAACCACGACAATGCTTATACAACCATAAATCTTTCAATTTTTCCTTAATTCCCGACATATCTGATTACTAACTGATTTGTAAATTATATTTAGCGAATTCATTGACAAGATATTCACGACTATAGCGCTGTTCCTCAGGAAAAAGTGACTGCTCGTGAAACATTATTTCATCCATAGACCACTTCACCTTAATCGGTTTAGCTGGTACACCTGCAATTATGCAATATGGAGGCTGAGACTTTGTCACTACAGAACCGGCAGCAACAATTGAACAACGCCCAATTGAGACTCCACTAAGCAGCGTCACATTACACCCAACCCATACATCCTCATTAATCACCACATCCTTATCGTATTTGGAAATATCAAGATTCTCTTTCTTTTTAGAAATTGTTCGATAAAACCGACCTGGAAATTGCGGATGGTTACCTGTTATTACTGTTAAATTAACAGCACAGCCAGAATATTTTTTGATGATTAACTTTGCATTTGTATTCATGATTATTGAGCCTATGTCTACCTTCGTACCTTCTTCCATAATAAGATTGTTTCTATTATAAACTACAACATCTTTGCCTATAAAAGAGTGTTTATCAACATTCGGATATGAAGGCTTAATAAATTTTTTGCTCTGTTTTTAATTGACTTCAGTAAATTCATGACACTTATGTTATTTATTAGAATTAGTCAAATGGAATAACCTATTCAACAAAGACTTAGTCATTGTTTTTGCTAATAATTTTTCATCTTTGTCCAAATAAAAAATACAAGAAAAACCAATTGATACAATACAAGAAGCAAAAGTAATTAGCAATCTCCAAACAGTTGGAGCCAAGAAGTAACTTACTATAAAGGGCAAGACCAGAGATATAACAGACAAAGCCATACTTGGCAAGACAATATCAACGATATAACTCCTCATTGTCACTACTGGAAAAGATTTACATAAGATTCTAAGGCAAACAAACTGGTTCAGCAGTGTTAACAGTAACATCGCTATATAGATTGCAACAGGGGATAATCCTAATGCCATCAACAATATAGCTATAGGAACATTGCTAAGCAAAATACAAGCGGTACATATATTTATAGTTTTAATTCTACCTGTTGCCGACATTACATTTGTTATAGGAGGGTTAAGGCAATTAATCCATTTTATCAATAAAATCCAGCAAGCAAAAGGCGCGGCATACTCAGGAATGGAATCTTTACCAAGCCACAACTCAAGCAAGTTATTAATTTCCAATATTATAGGAATGGCAAACAAGGCATGAAGCAGGAAACTGATTTTAGACATGCTGTACATGAGCCGTTTTGTCCGTACATACTCCTGACTTGCATAAGACTGGATTATTTGAGGCCTGAACGATACTGAAAAATTATTAGACATCTGATCCACAGCATTCGCAATCTGCATAGCAACATTATTGGCCGCATTAAGTATTGTACCAAAATAATAATTTAAAACAAGATTGCAACCTTGTCCCCGTGCAGTGTAGGCTATCGGATTCAGCATTGACCAGCCTGAGAAAGAAAGCATCGACCGAAATAAGGGCTTATCAACATGACGAGTCAATCGAATCTCACTGAACTTTATATGGGTGAAAACGAAATATAACGCAAAATTTATCAAAGAAATTCCAAGCATTAACAAACCATACGCCAGCAAATAGTCCTCGCCAAAATATTGAACAACAAAGCATATTACAAGTTTCAAAATGGCATCAAGAACACTGACCAATGCGAAGAAGTCCATCTTCTCATACGCAAGAACTGCCGCACTGTAAGGAGCCTGCAGTACAATCAAAAGCATTGAGACAACTGAAAACTGGAATAGCCAGTTAGCCACATTCAACCGTCCTGACGGTATAACCATGACCGAGTTGACATACCATACACCTATCCCTTCAATTAGTATGAGGACTATTGCTGCAGTAAGTACTTGGATTCTCACAGCAGCATTATATACAGCAGTAACACCACCGCTACTATCCTGACCTAATTTATAATTATAAAACCTATTGATGCCGTTTGTCAATGCTGTCGTCAATACTCCAAACATCGAAACGAAGCCTCCTACCACGTGATAGATTCCAAAATCTTCAATCCCAAGTACCTTTAATACAACCCTAGTAGTATATAAAGATATTATCAGTACAATCCCCATTCTTATATATAAGAACAGAGTATTGCGCGCAATACGCTTGTTATCTGATGAATGGTTATTCATTCTCTAATAGACTAATGATTCCCCTGATTTTACTCGTTCAGCTATTTCTTTCAAGGTCAATCTTTCTTTCAGATTGACATAATATGCTTGATGGCGAGAGACACGCTCATTTTCGGGAGGAGGAGTCATATAATCTCCGTATATCTGCGTCAACAAGTCATGGTAGCCAACAGGAATTCTGATTGTCAAACCCTCAAATGGAACTTCTTTATAACCATTAAACCAGCTGGTCTTATATATGTCTTTGAACGTATTTAGGCCAAACATACTGAAACAGTAACGGCAGTCATTAAAGTTATTAGATCTAATCTTACTATCGCACATCAGAGCCTTCATCAATGCTTTTCTCTTAGATCTTGCACTCACTCTTAAATTTGTATTAACTACTTTAACAAGAAATCGGGCAGAGAAACCAACTTTTAATATATCAGATAAACTATAATGCCTACAATAGGCAAAATAGTTAGCCCAGGCTTCATTAACGTTTTTTTTGCAGGTCAGAATTGTATTAATCTCATCATTGCTCGAGTAAATGGGAAAAATATCCACAAAAACACCTTTAACATAAGGTATGAACCTTTTAGTTTGAATTGTAGTTCCCATATCCATCACTTTGGCAAACCCTGTACCATAATCAGGACATATTGATATATGCTGAACCTCATACTTACCATCTGATTCTTGTGAGAAATCATTATGAAGCGAAATGAGCTTATAATAATCATTCACCGGCATATAAATATCTATATCATCGTCCCAGGGTATTATTCCTCCATGCCTGACTGCCCCGATAATTGTACCGTAAGCAGCCCACCATTGTAAATTATTTTTATTAAGGAAATCTACTAAATACTCGAATGTATCCAACAATTTCTGCTTGTAGATTCTGTCAAAAGTAGTCTGTTGCACCATTATAAACCAACAATTAAAATATTATAACCGTCATCTATGGACACTATAAACCTGAATAGTTCGAGCCAGATGTGAAATTAATGAACCCACTGAAAAACCGAGCGACACGTATTTTGGCCAGTTCACATTCTCTTCTGCGCGGCGTTTTTTGGCCAGTGTAGGTTCGACGTACACTATATCGTTTTGCTGTAAGTAATATACCTCTGAGTCGAAGATTGTTTTCTTGGTTAGATCCACCTGTATTGGAGTCAGCTCCCCATGCTTTTCACGCATGACTATAACATTAGTTCTCATACCCGAATCGGTGACATCTCCGCACATGGCCAAAGCCTCAAAAATAGTAAGCCGTTCTCCCGTCACATGCAATTCTTGCGGCACACGCACCTCACCCACAACGGAAACACGGAAATTCATGGGGCTGACTGTCACTACAGGATCCAGCACATATCCCCCAATTATGAGTTTATTTTGCAACAAATTTTGCAGGGAGTCGTAACTGATTCCTCCAGCCTGGACCTTACCGATAACTGGGAACGTAATAAATCCATTTTCATCTACCAGATAGCCTGCCACTTCTGCCCTTTTTGTTCTCAAATACGATTTCCTCTGATTGGCTGACGCAGGAATATTTGACGGATTCATCCTACTCATTTCCAACGCCACTATGTGCGTCTCCTGATTGAAAGGAATGACACTTTCAATTATCTCGCTGTTGACATAGATGTACAATTGGTCGCCCGGATGAATGGTATTGGCATACGATGTAAGAATCTGCTGTGCACTGTCGCGCTCGGCATCGCTGATGTATGCCATCTCGAGTGGAGCATGGCACGATACCAGAGTCATCGCCAATACGATACAAAGTATACTTATCAACCTATTCATAACAGACAGAAAACGAATGCTGACACCTAACCCAAACATTTCTCAACCCGCAAGAATCCGAAGGACATTTGTAAACTAAAAAAGAATCTCCTGACAATAACACATTAATTGCTATATCAAGACATTCCAACAAAACCATCGAAAAAAATCCTCTATGATTCTTCGTACAAGATCCCAATTTTTTTACAGATTCCCTTTGGGTGCAAATACACCCCACCTTGAATTGTGCCTCGATGTTCTTGCTTCAGCAACAACACATTCTGAGCGGATCTTTACTAACAAACCAACTGAGCATCAGTCGCGACGGAATATATCACGTGTATAAACCTTATCGGCCACATCGTCCAACACCGCGTCGTAGCGGTTGGCGATGATGGCGTGACTCTCTTTTTTGAAACGCTCCAAGTCGTTGACCACTCGGCTGCCGAAGAAGGTACTTCCGTCGGGCAACGTGGGCTCAAAAATAATCACGGTGGCCCCTTTGGCCTTCACACGCTTCATCACTCCC
>Ga0247611_10002540_pt1 | contig 29157 bp, 21 predicted proteins | sample 177DNAGHGhighgp2_FD_192422 | JGI IMG/M metagenome (GOLD analysis project Ga0247611, IMG submission 192422) | Sheep rumen microbial communities from Palmerston North, Manawatu-Wanganui, New Zealand - 1770 DNA GHGhigh gp2 | ecosystem: Host-associated > Mammals > Digestive system > Stomach > Rumen... | reverse complement strand
CTCAGTCAACCCGTATGTGGGCTGCGTCCACGCCTGCAAATACTGCTACGCCTCGTTCATGAAGCGTTTCACCAACCATCCCGAGCCGTGGGGCGAGTTTCTCGACGTGAAACTTTGGCCTGAAATAAAAAACACGAAGAAATACGCTGGCAAAGAGGCTTTTCTTGGCTCGGTGACCGACTGCTACCAGCCCCACGAGGCCAAATACAAGCGCACCCGTGCCTTGCTTGAGCAATTGCAAGGCAGCGGTATCAGTATCAGCATCGCGACCAAGAGCGACTTGGTGCTGAGGGATTTGGACCTCATTAAGACCTTCCCCAACGCCCGTGTGTCGTGGAGCATCAACACCTTGGACGAGGAATTCCGCAAGGAGATGGACCGTGGCGTGAGCATCGAACGGCGGTTGGAGGCCATGCGTCAGTTCTATGAGGCCGGAGTGCAAACCACCTGCTTCATCTCGCCCATCTTTCCAGGCATCACCGATGTGCAAGCCGTCATCGAGAGGGCGAAGAGCCAATGCAACCTCGTCTGGCTGGAAAATCTGAACCTCAGAGGCGACTACCGTGGACGCATCCTCGACTGGATCCACCAGTACCATCCCGAATTGGACAGCCTCTATCACGACATCTACACCAAGAAAGACCGCACCTATTGGAGCGAACTCGATGCCGACATGCGGGCCTACACCCAACGCGAAGGGCTTCCCTACGTCCGCAACGACGACAGTGTGCGCTCCAAGCACGGCGAACCACCCGTAGTGGTCAACTATTTCTTCCATGAGGAGATTATTCCTTCAGCGCGAAAGGAACAGTTGCGACAAACTCGGATTTGCTGTTAAACCACGAGATGCAATTCCAGCTGCATCTCCTTGGTTTCCATGAATTTTCTAATGTTTTTTGCAAAAACACACATTATTCTATGTATTTTTGCGCCCAATTATGATAGCATTCATTGACACAGAGGTTGATCCGCAGTCGAAGAAAGTAGTGGATTATGGCGCCGTAAGGGAGGATGGAGCCGTGTTGCACTCTCATTCCAAAGCCGACTTCGATGCCTTTGTGTCAAAATGCGACACGATTTGTGGTCACAATATCATCAATCATGACCTAAAGTACACGGCATTGAGGGGCAACCCCACGATTATTGACACTTTGTTTCTATCGCCGCTGTTTTTTCCTAAAAGACCGTACCACAATTTGGTGAAAGACGACAAGTTGCAGGTGGACGAGCTAAATAATCCAGCGAACGATTCCTTGAAGGCTCGTGACCTGCTAAATGACGAAATCGCCGCATGGCACCAGCTATCGCGTGATAGACAGGAAATCTACTATCAATTGCTGCATCAAGCATCAGAGTTTGAAGGATTCTTCAAATACATAGACTTCTCCCCTTCCAAGCCTTCTTCATTTATTGGTAGGATTCTGAGACCCCAACCTGATTGGACATCATTGATTCTTAAGGAATTTGAAGGAAAAGTTTGTGGACATTTAGATTTCGGCACATTAATCCGACAGTATGAGATAGAGTTGGCATATTGCCTTGCTGTGATTGGCGCTGATGATATTTTCTCCATCACCCCCGCGTGGGTGACACGCAACTATCCACAGGTGGTGAATGTGATGGACATGTTACGCAACACGTCGTGTGGGGACTGCAACTATTGCCACCAACGATTGGATGCCCACAACGGCCTAAAGGAGTTCTTTGGCTATGATGAGTTTCGTACCTTCGATGGTGTTCCCATGCAGCAACAAGCCGTGGAATCAGCTATCCGTGGTGAATCATTGCTGACGATATTCCCTACCGGTGGCGGAAAAAGTCTCACCTTCCAACTGCCAGCCCTGATGGAAGGAAGGAACACTCATGGATTGACAGTGGTTATCTCTCCATTACAATCGTTGATGAAAGACCAAGTGGATAACTTGGCAGCACGAGGCATCAGCGAAGCCGTGACCATCAACGGGCTACTTGACCCCATTGAGCGGGCTACAGCCATCCAGCAAGTGGCAGAAGGCACAGCCAACTTGCTTTATATTGCTCCTGAGATGTTGCGAAGCAAAACCATCGAAAAGCTGCTTGTCAGTAGGAATGTGGTTCGCTTTGTGATTGATGAGGCGCACTGTTTCTCGGCTTGGGGACATGATTTTAGGGTTGATTACCTATATATCGGCGATTTCATCAGAAATCTACAAAACAAAAAGCAGCAGGGTCATCCTATCGCAGTCTCGTGTTTTACGGCAACGGCCAAACAAAAGGTTATCAGCGACATTTGTGACTACTTTAGGTCAAAACTCGGATTAGAACTGAAGATATTCGCCGCCAATGCCGAGAGAAAAAACTTGCGCTATTCTGTGCTTCATGCCGATACGGCCGAAGAGAAATACAACCTGTTGCGTTCGCTGATTCTTGGGCACAACTGCCCATCGATTGTTTACGTGTCGCGCACTCATATTACACGCGAATTGGCACAACACCTGCAAAGCGACGGTATAAAGGCATTGCCTTTCAACGGCAAAATGGAAGCTGCCGAAAAGGTCAAGAACCAAAATGCTTTCATGAACGGTGAGGCTCAGGTGATTGTTGCCACTTCAGCCTTTGGCATGGGTGTCGACAAGAAAGATGTCGGTCTGGTTGTTCACTATAACATTAGTGACTCGTTGGAGAACTATGTGCAAGAGGCTGGACGCGCAGGACGTGATCCCGAAATGCAAGCCGAATGCTTTGTGCTTTATGACGATAGCGATTTGGACAAGCATTTCATTCTTCTCAACCAGACCAAGCTTAGCATCAGCGAAATCCAGCAGGTTTGGAAAGCTATCAAAGACCTTACGGTCAAACGAGACCATATCAGTTGCTCGCCGTTGGACATTGCACGACAGGCCGGATGGGGCGAGGAAATCGATGACATCGAAACACGTGTGAAGGCAGCCATAGCCGCATTGGAAGATGCAGGATTCATTCAACGCGGCAGCAATTCGCCCCATGTTTTTGCAACAGGCATAACGGTAAAGAACATGGACGAAGCCCGTCGCAAGTTGACACTTTCGCCTCTTTTTGACGACCAATCGCGAGAAGAGGCTGCCCGCATCATAAAATCACTCATCAGTGCCCGGGCTACCGCCGAAGGTCGTGGTGCCGAAGCCGAAAGTCGCGTGGACTATTTGGCCGACATCCTTGGATTGAACAAGGCATCGGTGATTAGGAACATCAATCTGATGCGGCAGGAGGGTCTGCTGGCCGACAGCCGCGACATGCAAGCATGGGTATCCAAAAGCACCTCCCAACGCAACCTTGACGTCATCCTGAAACTGGAACGGTTCCTTTTGCAACACTTTAGTGAAGAAGCGCAAAGGATGAACTATAAGGAGTTGAACGAAGAGGCACAAAAAGCGGGGCTTACCTACTCCAACGTCAAGCGGCTGAGAAGGTTGCTCCATTTCCTGTCGTTGAAGGATTATATCTTTAAACAAGAAGGTTATAGAGACAGCGTGGGAGTTCGTCTTCAGGCTCCTCAAGAAGCCACGATGGCCCGATTTGAGCGGCGCATGGAGATCTGTAGGTTTATCATTGAAACGCTCATTGTCAACCGAGACCCCAGCAAAGAAATGACCTTGGTGAATTTTTCCGTTGTCGAAATACTAAAACAATTCATTGCCAGCCGACAGGAAACGATGTTTGCCGAAAAAGAAAAGCCCGACATTGCTGACATCGAGGAAGCGTTGCTTTATCTGACCAAGACTGAACTAATGAAAATCGAAGGCGGCTTCATCGTTATCTATAACACCATGCAGATAGGTCGTATCGCCGACCGTAGCACACGCTATACTAAAAGGAAGTATCATTTGTTGGATGAGTTCTACAAACGGCGTATACAACAGATACATATCGTGGGCGAATATGCCAACCTGATGGTTCGCAACTACGATGCCGCACTGCGTTTCGTCAGTGATTATTTTACCATGGATTACAATAAGTTTATCGACAAGTATTTTAAAGGAGAAAAACTTGCACAGATAAACTTGAACATCACCCCTGCCAAATACGACAAACTCTTTGGTGAACTCTCCAATCGTCAATGCGAGATTATCGACGACAACCAATCGAAATATATCGTAGTAGCCGCAGGGCCTGGCAGTGGCAAGACGCGGGTGTTGGTTCACAAGTTGGCCTCGTTGCTATTGCTGGAAGACGTGAAGCACGAACAACTATTGATGCTCACCTTCTCAAGAGCGGCTGCCACTGAATTCAAAAAACGACTCATTGATTTGGTAGGCAATGTTGCACATTACGTGGAAATCAAGACATTCCATTCCTACAGTTTTGACCTTATCGGCAAACAAGGCAGCCTGGATGAGGCAAAGGATGTGGTACGCCACGCGGCTGAGATGATAGAAAAAAGCGAGGTGGAACCTTCGAAGATTGCCAAAAGTGTCCTGGTCATCGATGAAGCCCAGGATATGGGTAAAGACGACTTCCGATTGGTGCAGGCTTTGATGCGACAGAATGAGGAAATGCGTGTGATTGCAGTGGGCGACGACGACCAAAACATCTATGGCTTTCGCGGCTCCGACTCGAGATACATGCAATCGCTCGTCAGCCAAGAAGGTGCCAAGTTGTACGAAATGACAGACAACTATCGCTCGGCAAAAGCCATAGTTGACTGCGCCAACCGTTTTGTGCAGCGAATCCCTAGGCGCATGAAACATGCTACCATCCAGTCGGCAACAGGAGAAGAAGGCAAGGTGATGACATTAAAGCCACTGCAAAATGCAGAAATAAAGGTTAAAGGTGGAACGGCAATTCTTACACGCACCAACGAAGAAACCATGCAAGTAGCCTACGAATTGGAACAGAGAGGTCTGCATGTTACTGTCATACAATCGATGGATAATGACTTTCGTTTTGGCAACCTTGCTGAAGTGCGTTATTTCATTAAACAGATTGGCAAGGATGACGAAGTCACCATATCTAAGGATAAATGGCAAGAAGCAAAAAAACGCACACTTAAAACGTATGCTTCAAGCACCTGTTTGGACGTTATGCGGCATTTCTTTGCCGACTTTGAAGCCATCAACAGAGTCTATTATCGTAGTGATTTGCGTGAGTTTATTATCGAGTCGAATATAGAGGATTTCATTGCTTCCGATGACAAGTCGATCTTTGTGAGTACAATACACAAGGCAAAAGGTCGCGAGTTTGATACCGTTTATCTCATGTCTTCGGTTTCTGATGGAAGACAGATTGAAGACATGCGAACGTACTACGTAGGACTCACCCGTGCCAAGCGAAACCTCTATCTCGTGACCAATCCTCCTACAGAGTTTTCATCGATTTCGATAGCACTAAACATGCATGACATTTGGCTCGACTACTTCAAAGGTCGCAAGGAGACCGTGCTATGCCTCAGAAGTGGTGATGGTCTACAATACAAGGATGATTATTTGTATAATGAGCAAGGCATTAGCGTGGCAGCATTGTCTGCCGCAGGAAAAGACAAGATAAAGGCTTGGACAGACAAAGGCTATGAAGTAACCAGTGGAAGGGTAAGCTATACTTTGGCATGGAGGCCAAAAGACTCCGAAACGGAATATGCCGTTTGCTTGGCTAATCTTGTTTTATCTAAAACAGAAGGCAATAATACCAATAATAACGCACAAGAGTTAAGAACATAACATACACGGCAATATGGACAACAAACCCCAATTCCGTCCCATGCGACGGTTCAAGCAACAGATGACTGACGAGGCGTGCATCGCCCTGCTTCAGAAGGCACCACGCGGTGTGCTCGCCGTATTAGGCGACAGCGGCTATCCCTACACCGTGCCGCTCGACTTCGTGTATGACGATGGCAAGATCTATTTCCATTGCGCCAAAGAAGGTCACAAACTCGATGCGATAAGGGCGTGCGACAAGGTCTCGTTCTGCGTCCTCAGCGAAGGCGTGAAAGAACCCGACAGCTGGTGGTATCATTTCGAGAGCGTGGTTTGTTTCGGAAGGATACACATCGTGGAAGAACCTGCACGGAAGAATGCTTTTTTACGCCTACTGGGTGCAAAATATTTCCCGCAAGACTATGACATAGATGCAGATATGACACAAGATGCGCCAAATGCCTTTGTACTCGAATTGCAAATTGAGCACATGAGCGGCAAGCGAGTACGAGAGAAATAGTACAGCGCTGCTTACGTCCAGCTGAAATTCTCCTTCCCAGCTCCAATCTCGAAATGGCACTTGACGATGCCAAGGTCAAGGGCGGCGTAGCCGATGAAGGTGAACTTCGCCTTAGCCTCAACACGGTTGCCTTCATGCAGGGTGAACTCAAACTTCTGCTGGTTGACGGCCGTGGGCGCCAACAAAGCGGCTTCCATGCCCCGACGGAACCACTCGGGCATGACACCTTCAACATGACAGAAATGCTCGATGCCCTTCTTTTGCGGATGGGCATTGCCTTGGTTGGCACCATAACCCAAAGCGATTACTGCCACCAAGGATTCACCGTCAAGCACTTGGTATTGGTCGGGCTGTTTCTTAAAAGACAAGCCCACCCAGCAGGTGTTCAGGCCGAGAGTCTGGGCCAGCAGCACCACTTTCTCGCCATAGTAACCGAGTTTCACATCCTCGCCTTTGGGTCCAACAACAGCGATATAGTTGCCGACTCCTTTGAACCCTCCATATTTCGCCATCCCGCTGGCAAAGGCTTTCAGCTCGTTGGTGACCAACTGAAGGTGCAGTTGACCTTCCTCATTACATTCTTCAATCAAGGTCTGCAGCTGGACGACCTTTTCCGATTCGATAGGTTTTTCCATGTATTGCCTCACAGAGTGGCGGGCAACGATAGCTTCTTGTAGTGTCATAATGTTTTCATTTACAAGCTGCAAAGATACAATTTTTTCTTTTTTCGAAAAAAAAATCAAAAATATCGCTTGCGATATAAAAATAATGTGTACTTTTGCATCGTGAACGATATAAATATGTGAGATGGAATACGAACAACTCAAATTGGACAATCAACTTTGCTTCCGTCTTTATACTGCGGCGCGCCTCACGATAGGGGCCTATCATCCTTATCTTGACCCGCTTGGCATCACCTATCCACAATACCTTGTATTATTAGTGTTGTGGGAACAGGACAAGCAACCGGTGAACGACATCGCGCACAAGCTGTTTTTGGAGACCAACACCGTCACGCCGCTCTTGCAACGCATAGAGAAAGCGGGGTTGGTCAAACGCACCAAAGGCAAGGAAGACACCCGCCAGCGCATTGTCTCGTTGACGAAAAAAGGCATCGAAATGCGCGAGCAGGCCAAACACATTCCCGATTGCCTTAGTGACGAAATCATCCAAATAACGGGCGAAGAGGAAGAATTCGTCAGAATGATTCCCACACTCGACAAACTTATTAAAGGACTTAAACAAACAAACAATTAAACAATAAACAACCAACAATTAAACAACAACAATCATGGACAAACAGAAATCAATCAACGCGTTACAGTTTTTCGTAACCAACCTCTCCAATCAGGCTTTCGGCCACAAACTGCAAGGTAAGGTCTTCGCCGACCAAGGCTTTGAGAAACTCGGTGCCAAATATTTGGGCCATCACGATGAGGAAATGGGCTGGGTCGACAAGTTCATCGGTCGCCTCCTCGACCTCGGCGGTGAACTGAAACATGAAATGCGTCCCGAAAGCAAGCTCATCAGCGATCCTTGCGAATACATCAAATTCGACCATCAAGTTTCCGTTGACGGCATTGAGCTCCTTCGCAAGTGCATGAACGAAATCTGCGAAGACATCACCACCTTCGACATCATGAAGGAATACCTCAAGGACGAAGAGGAAGACATGTACTGGAGCGAGACCCAACTCGACCTCATCGAGAAGATCGGTTACCAGAACTGGCTGATTAAGCAAATGTAATTGCACACAAAACACTAAAGAAATGGCTACGATTTATGACTTTAAGGCCCTGAACAACAAGGGCGAAGAAGTGGACATGGCCCAATACAAGGGCAAGGTCCTCATGATTGTCAACACAGCCTCGAAGTGCGGTTTCACGCCCCAATACGACGGCTTGGAAGCTCTCTACAAGAAGTACAAAGACCAAGGTTTGGTGATTCTCGGCTTCCCCTGCGACCAATTCAAGCACCAGGAACCTGGATCCGATGAGGAAATCGCTGAGTTCTGCCGTCTCAACCACGGTGTAACCTTCCCGCTGATGAAGAAAATCGACGTCTTCGGCGAGAATGCCCACCCGATTTTCAAGTATCTTTGCGCTCAGGTGCCCGACGAGGAAGTGCATGGCCTGAAAGACAAGGCTACGATGAAACTCGTTGATGGCTTGAGCAAGGCCGAAGGACGCAAGGACGGCGAAATCCGCTGGAATTTCACCAAGTTCCTCATCTCGAAGGACGGTAGCCTCATCAAGCGTTTCGCTCCTGTGGCCAAGCCCGAGGACATGGAGGCTGATATTGAAGCTATGCTGAAGTGAGTTTTGACAATAGGACAATGACTTGTGACAATGACTATGACCGCTTAAACAAAAGAGAAAACTTCATTCCATAAGTAAAAGCGGTCATTGTCATAGTCAATGGTCATAGTCAACACATAAACAATCATTTAACACCAAAACAATACTAAAATGGAAGCAAAAGATCAAGTTCTGCAAGCTATGCGCGAGATTGGCGCACCCGTCAACGCGGGAAAAATCGCTGAAGTGACCGGCCTCGACCGCAAAGTGGTCGACAAGGCCTTCGATGCCCTGAAGAAAGAAGGCGCCATCGTGTCGCCCGTCCGCTGCAAGTGGGAACCGGCCAAATGATGTGAAAATGGATCTCAGTTCCTATATGGCGGGAAGCATCCGCAACATCATGAAAACGGCCTACCTAAACGTGCTGAGCAATCCGCGCGAGGCCCTTTTTGCGTCACGGATGCAACGCGTAATAGGCAAAGCCGAACGGCGGCGCAAGGAGTGCCTCGAAAAAGAGGGACTTGAGGTGCCGCCGTTCCTCATCGCCAGCATCGCCACCACCTGCAACCTGCAGTGTAAGGGCTGCTATGCCCGCAAAAACGGCATCGCTGGCGACACACCTATCAAAGCCACCTTATCGCCCGACCAATGGCACACCATCTTCAGCGATGCCGCCGAATTAGGAGTCAGTTTTTGTCTCCTTGCTGGAGGTGAGCCCTTGACCCGGCGCGACTTGCTGGAAAGTGCCGCCACCATCGAGGACATCATCTTCCCCGTCTTCACCAATGGCACACTCATCGGCGCACTTTACACCGATTTTTTCAAACGCCACCTCAACATGATTCCCGTCATCAGCCTCGAAGGAGAGCTGACGGCCACAGATGGTCGACGAGGGAAAGGCGTTTTCCAGCGTGCGCTGCTCTCGATGGAGATGCTTCAAAAAGAGAAACTCTTCTTCGGCACTAGCATAACGGTCACCACGGAGAACTACCTCGAAGTGACCTCCGAGGAATTTCTCTCCCATCTTGCTTCGCTGGGTTGCAAACTCGTTTTTTATGTGGAATATGTGCCTTTCGACGAGAGCACCGAGCATCTTGCCTTCCGCGACGAGCATGTGGCCGAAATGGAGCAGATTTTGGAAGAACGCCGTGAGCAATATAAGAAGATGATTTTCCTGAGTTTCCCAGGCGACGAGAAAGCCCTCGACGGTTGTATGGCTGCCGGACGCGGCTTCTTCCACATCGGTCCCGACGGAGCGCCGAGCCATGTCCCTTCTCGCCTTTCAGCGACCGCAATGTAGCGCAGGCGGGTCTCCGCGATGCCATAGCCTCTCCCCTATTCCGCAAAATCCGGGATGCCCGCGCCCTCGGCTGGGAACACACAGGTGGCTGTACCCTCTACGAGCATCGCGATGAGGTGAAAAAGATGATCGGCTGAACTCAGATACTTGATTTTACAGCAGTTTCATGACTGTATTTGAGAATTATGTATTTTTGCCACATTGTAATCCAACTCCTCAACACTATGAACAAAAACACCATTATTATGGCTCTAATTTGCATTTCAGGGATGGCTTCATGCCATGCACAGACACATCAACCCGCCCCACCCACGACCGAAGGCGAGACTGCAACAGTTTATATGACTACCGACATCAGTCCGGAAGGGCTGGTACGCATCTATGAAGCCTTAGGCGTGGAGGCTCATGGTCGTGTGGCAGTGAAAATCTCCACTGGAGAGTCATCGAAGAGCAACCATTTGCGTCCCGAACTTATAAGGAACCTGGTGCAAAAGGTGAACGGCACCCTCGTGGAGTGCAACACGGCCTACGGCGGCAACCGTAGCAGCACTGAGAAACATCGTCAAGCCATTGCCGAACGAGGCTACAACGACATCGCCACTGTTGACATCATGGACGAAGAAGGCGAAATCCAGCTTCCAGTCAAAGACACCAAGCACCTGAAATATGACATCGTCGGATCGCACCTGCAAAACTATGATTTCATGATCAATCTGGCACACTTCAAAGGACATGCCATGGGAGGCTTCGGCGGCGTGCTGAAGAACCAGTCGATAGGCGTGGCATCGAGTGCCGGAAAACTCTACATCCACTCCGCTGGCAAGAGCCAAAAGCACTGGACGATTGCCAACCAAGACAATTTCCTTGAGTCGATGGCCGCCGCGGCACAGGCCGTGCACGACTACTTCAAGCAGGATGGCAAGGACATTATCTACATCAATGTGATGAACAACATGTCGGTGGACTGCGATTGCGACGGTCACCCCGCCGCACCACGCATCAAGGACATCGGCATTTTGGCCTCCACCGACCCTGTCGCCCTCGACCAAGCCTGCCTCGACCTCGTATTCAATCACATCAGCAGCAAGGGCGATGACGCCAAGCCTTTGCAAGAACGCATCAACAAGAAACACGGCACCCATACCGTGGAGTACGCCGAACAGATTGGACTCGGAACGCGCAAATACAACATTGTCAGCATAGACAATGAAAATTGAAACTTTATACTGTGTGATACAAAAAAAACCGAAAGCAGCTTTCGGTTTTTTTTGTTATCAGAAACAAATTATATTGTTTACTTGACCATGACCTTTTTCACTTCAGTACCAGCTTTCACGAAGTAAAATCCACTTGAAAGACCTTGCAGATCAATGGTTTGCTTATTATCAACGAACAAGTTTCTTACAATGCGACCCATGCAACGATACGGCCTGCAGCCTCACGACTGCACAGGCACGCTGACCGTCAACCCGCAAACCTTGCACATCTACAACGATGGTGAGACCTATGAGCCTTGCCAACTAACCATTTCCAACATGACTGCCGAAGACGTGATTGTCAATGCCTTCACTGCCGACCCCATCTTTGCGTTACAATGCATGGATGATGGCCAAGACGTCACCGAAGGAATGACCGTCACGGCAGGACAAACCATCATTATTGATGTCTATGTCGATGTGCCTATGAAGGAGGACTTCGAAGGCAAGATGTATGTCAACACTTCGGCGGGCAACTTCGAGGTCGACATCGTTTACGAGATGACCGTTGGCGTCGATGAAAACAGTTCGACGTTGACCATGTTCCCCAATCCTGCCAACGAAAGCGTAACCCTCCAAGGCGAGAACCTTGGCGTGGTAAGCCTTTACAACACATTGGGCCAAAAGGTCGACAGTTTCATTGCCAAAGAATCGCAATTGGTCATCCCGACTGCCAAGTACCAAGAAGGCATCTACTTCATCAGGACCAGCAATGGAAACACACAACGCTTGGTGATCGTGCACAAATAAGTTTTGTAGTTTATAGTTTATATTGAACAAATCCGCCATTCGAGCGAAAGCTTGAATGGCGGATTGTTTTGTATCTATGCTGTACATTTATTACTCCTTCCCCATCAGCATCACCCGATTCTCTTTCTTGAAACCGAATCTTTCATAGAAAGCGGGCAAGACACCCTCGCGGGCGGTTATGAGATGGAAACCTACGATGCCCTGAGCATTGAGGTCGGCGAGGCACTGTTCGAGCAAACGGCTGGCTATGCCTTGTCGTTGGTATTGGGGTGCCACGGCAAGGTCGTTGATCTCGAAAGTGCGGCCATAGTGGAACAGCATGGAAGTGCCCAAAATGAAGCCTGCCACTTTTCCATCCACGACACATTCCAAACCATAATGCTGTTGGCTTTCAAGCAGTTCGCGGACATGGATGGTAGCATCTTCCACCGACCAGTTGTCGTTCCACGGCTCGCCCGAAAACGCCGCCGCATAAATGGCGCCATATTGGCTCAAATGCTCAATAGTGATGGGGCTGATGATGAGGTTTTGCATACATGGATCTTTTTGGCAAAGATACTGGTTTATTGCGAATAATTGTACTTTTCTCTTCACCCTTGTTTCCTTCGAAACTCCATCATGATTAAAGGAAGCGGCTTTTCTATTTCTTAAACGAAATCTGAAAATAGCTTCCTCAAATTTGAAAAAATTGTGTTATTTTGCACAATGAAAAATGAACTTGTGATGGAACCAATGATTGACACCATAGAAGAAATTGACCTTGTAAAAAATCAAGACGACCTCACACCTGAACAGCGTGCCTATTGGTTGGAATCCATTGAACGAGATATGCGCAATATGGACCAGCCGAAGAAGTATGTTTCTTTGGAACAATTCGGACAAGAATTGATGGCTGCAGTCAAAAGCAAAATATGTATGTAATTGTTGACAGGATATTGCTGTCATCGTTGATTACATATTGAAAAAAGGTTTATCAAAGCTGCTTCGCAATTCAGGCGAAGGCTTGGAGTTGCGGATTTTTTTTCGTTCTCAAAGAACAACATTTTTGCAGTTTGCCACACACAGGTTTTTTCCTGACAACATTGCACATCGGAACGAGCAGAATTCCAACAAGGCAATCAAACCAGCAGATGAGACAGAGGTTATTGCCGATGTGATTATCCGCGAAAGCGAAATCGCTACTATGGATTAATATCCCCGTCAGCTTTGAAAACTTAACCGCCGCAAGGGTTCTCTCAACCTTTGCGGCGGTTTTTTCAAACATCATCGAAACTTGGGATAAGACCCCTTGACATTACCCATCAATAGGGATTTCACAGTTTTTGAAATGGCCATTACTTTGCAGCGTCAAACAACTAAAAGTAAGCCTATGAAAACAGCATTAAAGAAAATGAAACCCAACTACAAAAACTGGATGCCTAAAGGCATGATCCTTGGGACTTTGGGCGGCACATTGGCCTGCCTGTTGTTGTTCCTGGTCTTTGGCGTTAGCGGACTGCTTGCCGCCGGAACGCTGAAGACCGTCCTGAAAATCGTTTTCCTTGTGCTTGCCATCGTGCTGGCTTTGGTGACCCTATGGATGTGGCTATTGCATCGTGCCTTCTCCTACAACGGCAAGCGTCAGATGTCGAAACAAATCATTGACGGCGTTGCCGCTTATGTCACCCTTCCCGAAGGCGGCAAAGGTCTCGATGTGGGCTGCGGTAGTGGTGCGCTGGCCATTGCCTGCGCCAAACGCAACCCCAAGGCCGAGATGTTCGGCATCGATCGCTGGGGCAAAGAATATGCTTCCTATAGCCTTGCCTTATGCGAACAAAACGCACAGGCCGAGGGCGTGAGTAATACCCATTTCGGCCAAGGCAACGCTTTGAAACTCGACTTTGCAGACGAGACTTTCGATGCGGTGACAAGCAACTATGTCTATCACAACATCCCGAGCCGCGACCGACAAGCCATTTTGTTGGAAACCCTGCGTGTGCTGAAGAAAGGCGGCACCTTCGCCATTCATGACATTTTCTCCCGATTCAAATATGGAGACATGCAGGCTTTTGTCAAGAAGCTGAAAGACTTGGGCTATGCAGAGGTTGAACTCGTTGACACCACCAACGGCATGTTTATGGCCCCATGGGAAGCCAAATGGATGGGGCTGAGCGGGTCGGCGATTTTGAAAGGAAAGAAATGAAAAGACCGCTGAAATATATTGTTTTATTTCTGTTGATCATCATCCCGTTCTCACAAAACCAAGCCCAAAACCGCCAGCGTTTCGACGGTGGCATGATGGTACACACGGGTTACCTGCATGGCGACCTAACCGCCTTAAACCATAAAGCGGAAGGAATGACCTTCGGCCTCGGCGGAGTGCTCCGTTATCATCTTGGCAATCATTTCCGTTTGGGTGGTGAGGGCTATGTCAGCACCTTGAAACAAATGCACAACGGCAGTTATATCCGAACCAGTTGGGGCGGACTGCTGGCCGATGTCTATTGGCAATTCGGGCGATGGCAGCCTTATGCGGGTGTTACTATCGGAGGAGGGAAAGCTTCTTCGCTGCTGATGTTTGAAGGCTCGGCTGACGACTGGGAAGCAGAACCAGATGCCTTTCTGCATAATGAGTCCTTTTTCTTCGTGAATCCTAACATTGGCGTGGAGTTTGCCCTTACTGAAGCCGTCCACCTGACTTTGAAGGTTGACAGGCTTATCCCTGTTTCAAACATCGAAATGCCTAAGGGTGTGAGATGCTATTTGGGGTTTGTTTTTGCGCATTGAGACTTCAAGGGCATGGCCCGTCATCGACAACCTCCCCATGCTGATTGTCGTCATGGCATTGACCATCCCCATCGCAATGCTCGCCATGCAACTGGCTGAGCGTGCGATGAAAAAGTCTGCCGAAGCATTGTATTAATCATTTCCCAAAAATTGCACTGCCAAATGAGCTAATTCTCCATCCATTCCATACTAAATTGGCTCAAAGGTTTTTTCTAACCTTTTTCTTTTTTATTCATATTTTCTCTATCTTTGCCCACATAAACCCAAAAGGAATAAAAGACAGAGAGATACAAATAACTGAATATTAGAAAAATATAAAAGCGTTTTTGCTTTTCAAGTGGACCTGAAATCGCCAAATTTCATCATTAACCACGCAAGAAAGTATAAACGCTCACGGTTTATCCGTGGGCTTTCTTGTTTGTGGTTAAGGTTTTGGCGAACCGCAGGTCCAGACAGAGGTTCACGGATTCTTTTTGTGATGCTTGGGAAAGGCAAAACGCCAACACCCAAAGCATCATGGCAAGAATATACGACAATATAGAAATCAAGTTCACCGAAGGTCTAAAGGACATCATCACCGGATTAGGTGTGAAGCGCGTGGACTTTTGTGTAGGCTATTTCAACCTTCGCGGCTGGAACCTTGTAGTTGATCAGATAGACCAGTTGCAAGGTGAAAATGTTTATGAGAACGACAAAAAGGTTTTCCGTACCTGTCGCTTGCTTATAGGAATGCATCGTCCACCTGAGGAATTGATAAGACAGCTCTATAGCGGAGAAGATTATACTCCCGATTCAGAAGATGTATTGGATGCAAAGCGCAGAATCGCTGAGGATTTCCGCAGACAACTCTTACTGGGTTTACCTACTAACGCCGACCAATCCACCCTTCGCAATCTCTCTCGTCAGTTGAAGGAGAAAAAGGTTTGCGTCAAACTCTATCTGAGGGAGCCACTTCATGCCAAGCTATATCTTGCCTATCGCCCCGAAGACCATTTCAACCCAATACCTGCCATCTTAGGCAGTAGCAACCTCACTTACTCGGGTTTGACAAAACAAGGTGAGCTTAATGCGGAGTTTGCTGATAGTGATAGTGCCCAAAAGCTCTCTCAGTGGTTTGAGGATCGTTGGAACGACCGCTTTTGCGTCGATATAACCGAGGAATTGATTAAAGTGCTTGACGAGAGTTGGTCAAGCGAAGCCGAGATTCCACCGTACTACATCTATCTGAAAACCGCCTATCATCTTAGCGAGGAAGCTCGTATGGGCGTGAAGGAGTTTTCCCTCTCGCCTGAGTTCCGCAAAGATTTGTTTGATTTCCAGCAAACCGCAGTTAAGATTGCCGCTCGCCACCTCCATAATGAAAAACGGGGTGGTGCAATGATTGGTGACGTGGTCGGTTTAGGAAAAACGATTACGGCATGTGCAATCGCTAAGCTTTATGAAAACACATACGGTAGCAACACCCTAATCATCTGTCCTGCCAACTTGCAAGAGATGTGGAAGAAGTACAGGACTAAATATGACATGAAGGCTGACATCATTTCGATGTCCAAGCCCATTGATGTCACCAACGCACGTTACTACAAACTGATTATCGTTGATGAAAGCCACAACTTACGCAACTCTAACGGCTCACGCTATCAAAACATCCAAGACCTTATTCATAAGCAAAACAGCAGCGTGTTGCTTCTCACAGCAACTCCTTACAACATGGACTTCCATGATTTGAGCAATCAACTGAAGCTTTTCTTAGAGGAAGACCAGGATTTAGGCATCCGTCCCGAGTACTACATCAAATCATTAGGTGGCGAACGTGAATTCCTGATGAAACACAACGAGGTCTTTATCCGCAGCATAAAAGCCTTTGAGCAGAGCCCCTTTGTTGAGGACTGGAATGAGCTAATGAAGCTGTTTCTCGTCCGACGCACCCGTACCTTCATCAAGGAAAACTACGCCAAAAAGGATGAAACGAACGGTCGCAGGTATCTTGAATTTCCAGACGGCACCAAGTCCTATTTCCCAGACCGCATTCCCAAGTCAATCAAATTCCCGACTGCACCAGGCGACCAGTATTGCCGTCTCTATTCTGACGACATGATTGATTTAATGGAATCACTTAAATTGCCTCGGTATGGTCTGGTTCATTATATCAGTGAAGAAAGGGCGGTGAATGCAAGCAAGGCCGAGCAGCTCCTGATTGAAAACTTATCTCGCGCCGGAGAGCGAATGATGGGCTTCTGCAAGAGCACATTCTTCAAACGAATGGATAGTTGTGGCTACTCTTTCCTGTTAACGCTTTATCACCATGTTTTGCGTAATGCCGTGTTCATGTACGCTCTAGATAATGGTTATGACCTTCCGATTGGTGATGAAAACGCGCTTCCCGATGATTTCATTAATGACGAAGATACCAATGGGTCAATGTTTAATACAGGCCAAACTCGCACTGGTGAGGATAAATGGGCTATCAAACAGATTCCCACTGACCTTGCAGTTTACGAAGAGCTTGCAAAATCGCACTATCAAACCATCAAGCTGAAAAACAATGTCTCTTGGCTCAATCCCACATATTTCAAACGCACACTGAAACAGCATTTGAAATCGGATTCCGAAACCATCATCAAGATGATTGAACTTTGCGGTGACTGGAAACCAGATGAGGATAAAAAAATCAAGAGCCTGTACGATTTGCTTAACACCACCCACGGCAAGGAAAAAATCATCGTCTTTACTCAGTATTCCGATACTGCAATGTATGTCTATACCCAGTTGAAACGTATGGGAATGGAAAAAACTTATTTTGTCACTGGCGATAGCAAGAATCCCACTGCCATTGTCGAGAAATTCTCGCCGAAGAGCAATGAGAAAGACGTGGCACCTGCCGAGCAGTATCGTGTGCTAATTGCCACCGATGTGCTGTCCGAAGGCCAGAATTTGCAGGATTCTCACGTGATTGTGAATTACGATATGCCTTGGGCTATCATCCGACTCATCCAACGTGCAGGTCGTGTCGACCGTATCGGTCAGGAGGCAAAAGAAATCTTCTGCTATTCGTTCTTCCCTGCCGATGGTATCGAGAATATCATCCGTTTGCGTAGCAGACTCAATAAACGTATCAACGAAAACGCCCATGTGGTAGGTTCCGATGAGGTATTCTTCGAGGGCAACGAAATGAACCTGAGAAACCTTTACAACGAACAAAGCGGTATTCTTGACCAGGAAGAGGGCGACTCTGATGTCGACCTCTCATCCCAGGCATACCAAATCTGGCAAAAGGCCATCAAGTCTAATCCCAAGCTCAAAGAGATTATCCCGAATCTGAGCGATATGATATACTCTACAAAGGCTGTCGCATCCGACCAAACAGATGGTGTAATCACATTCTGCCGTACCTACAACGATTTTGACATCCTTAGCTGGTACGACCGCGCAGGCAATCTGGTCAGCCAGTCACAGAAACGCATCCTCACAACGATGGCTTGCGGACCAAAGGAGCAAAGACTCGAACCAATGCCTGAACACTTTGACCTTGTGAAGAAATCGGTTGACGACATTGGCGATGATGTTCCTTCAGCAATGGGAGTGCTGGGTAATCGTTTCAGCACCCGTTACCGTATCGTTCAGCTTTTGGAAAACTTCTATAGCCAACAAACCAACTTGTTCTTTGACGTTGATTATAAACAGCAAGTCAAGTTGGCCATAGATGATATTTATAATTACCAGATTATCGAGTCCACCAAAACAGTCCTCGGCCGTATGCTCAACAAGGGCGATTCGCAGGAAGACATCGTTGAGGCTGTACTTGATTTCCGCAAGAAAGGCGTTCTGTGCCGCAAGCAGGACGGCGATACCAAAAACAAATCACCTAAAATCCTTTGCTCAATGGGGCTTATCAAACAATAACCGCCTATGCAACTCACACGCACCCAGTTTGTCGGATATTTGAAAAACACCGATTTCCGCACACTCTTCATCGAAGAGATGGGCTGGAATAAAGTGACAACTAATTTTTCATCATTACCCACCTTCGTCATCGAAGAAACCTCGTTTGTTATTAAGGCTATTGCCCAGCGTAACGGTTTTCAAGTGCTGCAGTGTGTAGTGGATGAACTACCCTCAAACACCACCTGCAAGAAACTTGATACCAAACTGCGCAAGGCTGCCAACGACTATATTTGCATCTTTGTTGTTCGGGACACCGAGCATCACGAATGGGTAGCTCCAGTCAAAACCAACGAAAAGCGCGATATTGTCATCATCGAATATGCCGAAGCTGAAAGAGCACAATTCCTTTACGAAAAACTTTCTGGTCTTTCGTTCGACATCGATGAGGTTACTACCATCGTTGATGTAAAAGAACGTGTTCAAGGGGCATTTGCCATCAACTCGGAGAAGATTACCAAAGATTTTTATCAAGGCTTCAATAAACAGCACAAAGCCTTTGCAGAGTTTATTTCAGGCATCGACGACCAAACCGCCACCAAGGACAACCAAAACAAACAATGGTACGCTTCTGTAATGCTCAACCGCTTGATGTTCTGCTATTTCATCCAAAAGAAGGGATTCCTTGATGGCGATGAAAACTATTTGCGCAACAAATTGTGCTGGGTTAAGGAAAAGAGAGGCGATAACCAGTTCTTTAAGTCATTCTATAAGGGTTTTCTAGTCCAGCTCTTCCGTGGAGGCCTTAACTCTCCCAAACACGACGACAATTTTGAGGATGTATATGGTCGAATTCCTTACCTCAATGGAGGTATGTTCGATGTTCACCAAATTGAGCACGACTACGAGAACATTGATATTAAAGATGAAGCATTTGAATCACTCTTTGCGTTTTTCGACAAATGGCGCTGGCATCTCGATACTCGTGTGACAGCTTCGGGCAAAGACATCAACCCAGATGTGTTGGGTTATATTTTTGAGCAATACATCAACGACCGCGCACAGATGGGAGCCTACTACACCAAGGAGGACATTACCGAATACATCGGGCGAAACACAATCGTGCCATACCTAATGGATGCCACGCGCAAGCATGATGAAAAACCATTCAAACCCAATGGCGCAGTGTGGCAATTCCTCCAACAAAGCGGCGACCGCTATATCTTTGATGCTGTGAAGAAAGGTGCAGGCTTGGAAATCCCAAAAGAGATTGCCATTGGTATAGACACCAAGCAACCCAATCTATTGGAGCGGCGCAAGCATTGGAACGACCGCACCCCTGATTCCTTCGCTTTGCCCACCGAGATTTGGCGCGAGACCATCGAACGCCTGCAACGCTACGACAGCATCAAAACGAAGATTGAAAAGGGTGAGATAACTGAAATCAATGATTTTATCACCTACAACCTCGACATTCGGCAGTTTGTAAACGACTTGCTTAACAACACCAACGACCATCTGCTGGTGAAGCACTTCTATGCAGAATTGCAAAAAGTGACCATCCTTGACCCCACTTGTGGTTCTGGCGCATTCTTGTTTGCTGCACTCAACATTTTGGAATCCTTATATGAAGTGTGCATCAGCCGTATGCAAGAGTTCCATGAGCAGAGCCCCAATCTCTTCAAAGATGAGTTGCAGGAAATTGAGAACAAATACCGCAGCAACATCCAGTATTTCATTTACAAGAGTATCATCTTGCGTAATCTTTACGGTGTAGATATTATGGTTGAAGCTACAGAGATTGCCAAATTACGCCTCTTCCTAAAGATGGTAGCCGTAGTTGAAGTGAACAAACGAGCAGCTAACCTTGGCCTTGATCCTTTGCCTGACATTGACTTTAACATCCGTTGCGGCAATACCTTGGTAGGCTATGCCACCGAAGCCGAATTGGAACGCGACTTGGACTATGGTGATATGTTTGCAAGATTGGAGTTCGAGGAAAAGGTCCATAACGAAATGGACAAGGTGGCGCGTACCTATAATGTTTTCAAAGACATCCAGCTGAAGCAGGAGGAGGATATGGCATCTTTCAAGCTTGCAAAGGGAGAATTAAAAAAACGATTAAACGCTTTAAACGACCTGCTTAATCATCATTTATATGCTGCCACCGTAGATGAGCGAACACCTTATCACAAATGGCTTGATTCTCATCAACCTTTTCATTGGCTTGCAGAGTTTTACGAAATCATCAATGGTAAAGGCGGTTTTGATGTGATTATTGGGAATCCGCCATATGTTGAATATAGTAAAGTACGTAAGAATTATAGAGTTAGAAATATCCAATGTATTGAAGCCGGTAACCTTTATGCATATGTCATAGAAAAGAGTCTGAAAATATCCCATACAAAATCAAGAAACGGGATGATAATTCAAATGTCTGCATTCTGTACACCTAGAATGGAACCATTTGAGAAAATATGGTTTGATAATGCAAAATATTCATCTTTAGCCTTTTTTGATGATAGACCAGGTAAATTATTTGATAATTTACAACATATCAGAGTGGTTATCCCTATTTTAGAAAAAGGAAATCCTTCAAAACTCGTTGCTACAACATGTTATAACAAATTCTATTCTGAATGTAGAATGAATCTGTTTAAACTAATCAACTATTATATTTCAGATATTTCGAGAAAAGAGTTTTCAGTGATTAAAATACATACTCCAGCTGAAGAAGACATCGTTCGAAAACTTTGGGGTCAAACAAAAAGTATTCGTACATACGAAAGCCCTAGAATGAATAAAAACTATGTATATTATGGCTATGGATATGGGTATTTTGGTAAAATATTGAATTATCGTTCTTATTTTAAAGGGGAACTGATTTCTGGATCAACTGGAGATAAGTATTATTATTTTAATGAGCAATATGATAGAGACATATTTGTTGGAATAATGAATTCTTCTCTATTTTATTGGTTTTATGTTAATTATTCGGATGGTCATAATTTTACAAAAACAGTTATTGGCGATTTTCCTTATAATTATAAAAATGACAGAGAACTTGTGTCACTGATAGGTGCTTTAATGCAAGATTTAAAACACTATGCAACCAGAAAGGTTGCAAATTATAAATCAACAGGAAGAGTTGAATATGACGAATATCATCCCAATAGATCCAAGCCTATTATTGATGAAATAGACAAAGTTCTTGCAAAGCACTATGGCTTCTCAGAAGAAGAGTTGGACTTCATCATCAATTATGACATCAAGTATCGTATGGGAGACGAATTAGGAGGTGAGGAATGAAAGAATTGGAATTTTTAGGTAATGAAAAACTTTTGGGAAAGTCCAAAGTGGGTTTTCTGGCATCAAGGCATGTGGCATCAGAAGAAGTGCTGAAGTGTTACGATTGGGCAACAAAGCAGACCGAATGGCAACAATGCGTTGTCAGTGGCTTCAGTTCAAAGATTGAGCAAGATGTCCTGCATTTTCTGCTCAAAGGGAAATGCCCTGTAATCATGGTACTGGCAAGGCGCATGTATGCGAAGTTGCCAAAAGAATGGCGGGATGCCATCAATGAGGGAAGAATGCTCATCGTCTCAACCAGTCAATCCGCACGACAGTCACAGCAAACCTCGGCAACCCGCAACCATTATGTCGCCGAAATCAGCGATGCCATCTACCTTGCAGGCATAACCGAGCGCAGTTCGTTGCAACGTATCATTCAAGACTATCCTAACAAATGCATTCTCATGTGAGGTTGAAGTGAAAATGCAAAAAGTAGAACGAGAAATAGACCAAAAAGTTTATACGCTTTATAATCTTGGTGCTGAAAGAATTGCAGTGATTGAGCAAAGCAACTGACAAATTGTCGGTGACGTTTTGGTGGCATTATTATTGTCGAAATCCAATTGAATTTAAAAACAAGCCTTGTGATGGGAAAGATACTTTTTATCGCGTATTCGCATGACGACGAAGAACATATGGTATGGGTAAAGAGATTCGCGGATGACCTATGTCGTTTAGGAAATTTTGAGGTTCTTTTGGATCAAGATCAGCCTAAAGGCAGTTCTTTAACCCGTTTTATGGAAATTGGATTGGAAAGAGCTGATAAGGTGTTGATAATAGGAACACCAGAATACAAACAAAAATCAGAAGCAGGAAAAGGTGCCGCTTTTGAAGGGTCAATTATCAGCACCGAATTGATGCATAACATCGACACCACCAAGTTTTATCCAATTTTGCGTTCAGGGACTTTTGAAACATCCTTTCCTCCTGCATTACAAGGTCGAATAGGTGATGATCTATCAGATGATGCAAACTATGAAAAAAAGTTACAGACAGTAGTCGATTCAATTCTAAACGAGAAACTGCTCCCGTCAATATTGAAAACCAGCCTCAGCAAAGAGCTGCCCGTTAGTCAGTCTGTGGCTATTGTTGAATTAAGCCAAGGTGCATTGTATGAAACTTACTTCGGCAAACCGACAGGAAAAATAGAGGGTATATGTGTTAATGTGCAAATAACTAACAAAATGAAAGAAGTTAGATATTTCAATTGTCCAACATTCCAATCGTCACTTCCGATTGTTGGAACTAACGACTCTTTCCAGTTTTTGGATGCAGTTGTCCCTGTTAGTTTTCCAGCGAAACTTGAATTTGGACAGCAAATTTCAGTTACATATAAATTGATTCCAAACATCATTGCGACATTTGCTTCAGTCCTTGCTAAAGATCCTCATGCGACGATTAAAGCTATTGTCACAACGACTTTGGGCGAAAGATGTGAATCCAAGCCTTTGAAAATAGCTGAAATTGTTGAGAATTCAAAATATGTAAAATAGAAAGATGAAAGGCGATGAAAGAGTTCTTTAATTGGAAAGGCATAATTACTGGTGTTGTAAGCAGTCTTATCGCAGCTGGCATCTTTTGGTTTCTAACAGAGAAATTGCTGTGGTGTCTATCCTTGCCATTATGGATTTGGCTAATTGTAACATTGTTTATTGCCATTGTATTCTTTATGGTTTGTTTCATTGTGAAAAAACATAGAATTACTCATGCAATTTCAGAGTATAAAGAAGGAACTTTTGGAGATTCTTATGAATACACATGGGAGTATCGAAAAGGTAATGGACCATTTAGTGTTTACGGTTACGAGCCATATCAGATTCGTACTAAACGCCCATTGGCAGAGTTGAATAATGAACACACAATTACATTTGGGCATGAAGTCTCTGAAGAAAACATCAAACGAATAATTCAAATCACTGTTATTTGCATGGTGGACATAAAAATGAAGGATAAATTACAGCCGACTTTGGTATACTTACACTACCTTGAAGATTCACGGTATCACAAGTTATGATTGTGTAATCCAAACTATGTCAAGACTTAATGTGCCTAATCAGACCCTGTTATCAATTTTACTTGCTTTTTCCGGCCCCAGTCACTTCGTCAAGTAAAAAAAGTAAAAAAAGACCTCTTGATTAGGAAACTATTTGTAATTTTGTAGCGTTAATCTGCAAAATATGCAAATATAAATGCTGCTATGGTTAAAACAGATCAAATAGTTACATTGATTCGCTCTCACATAAATAATGACGATGAGATGTTTCGCCGTGTGGCATTGCAGATTTCGGCTACAGAAGCCAAGTCAGGACATACCCAGGCCGCTGCTGCTATTCATGAAGCAATCTCAGCCAAGCCCACAAAGCCAGTGCTAAAGTTGACTCCTGCCAACAGCGACCTTGACGACTTGTTTATGGTTTGCGATAAACGCTACCGTTTAAAGGACTTGATTGTTTCTGCCGATGTGAAAGGGAAAGTAGAGCGCATCATCAAAGAATATATTGAGCAAGACAAACTGCACAAGTACAATCTTGAAAACCGTCGTAAGATTCTTCTTTATGGTGCTTCTGGAACGGGAAAAACCATGACGGCTGAAATTCTGGCTTTTGAGCTGAACTTGCCTTTCGTTGTTGTTCGAACCGACAAGGTGGTGACTAAATTTATGGGCGAGACAGGCCTAAAGCTTGGCAGAGTTTTCGACGTAATTTCCAATATGCCTGCCATCTATCTATTTGATGAGTTCGATGCCATCGGGACACAACGCGGTTTGGACAACGAGGTTGGCGAGCAACGGCGCATCCTCAACACCTTTCTCCAACTTTTGGAACACGACCATTCTGCCAGTCTTATTGTTGCTGCTACCAACAATTTCTCTGCTTTGGACAAGGCTCTTTTCCGCCGATTTGATGATACCATAGAGTACTGTCTGCCTGAACACGAAGAAGTGGTTGAGATACTCAAGCGTGAGTTGTGCCGCGTAAAAGATATTCAAATTGAAACCTTGGCTGACTATTGTATGGGTATGAGCCATGCCGAAATCAAGATGGCATGTGCTGATGCGCGTAAAGAATCGTTGCTTTACAATAAAAAGATTGATGAGAGTTTGCTTTCTTCTATTATAAAAGCCCGCAAACTTGCATAATTGCATTATATGGCTAATCATTCACATATTTTTCTCCAAGAGGGGAATGTGGAAATAATTGATTTCACACCTAAAACAAGAGGTGATAAAGGTTCTGTCCCTGCGCGTAATGTGCAGGAACATGCTGCTATTGTTCGTGCACAGTATCAGTCTTGTGTTAACGAAGCGACGCGACAACTGAGTGTACGTCGAAATTCCAACAAGCCCTCTGCTAATGGCTTATATCTTGATATTGAGCTAAAAGGAAAGAATCCTCCATTTGAGAAACTTGACGGCGAACGTGGCCCTAAACTGATGACCATTAATGAGGGAGAAGAATTGGAAACCACTATTGCCTCGGTTTATCTTCAAACAAAAAAGACAAATTGGCTCACACAGAGACTTGACAAATATGAGAATCCTGTAGAGGAAGGAAAGAATCCTAAGAATCAGCCGCTAATCAACTCCATCGAGACCATCACTTCATCCACAGCCCGCTCATTATTTCCTAGCAAGGATGAGTACGATGGCCTTCGTCCACAACAGGAAGGATGCTTTGAGTTGTGGCTTGATGTGGTGGATGACGGAGAGATAGAGAAATCTAAGCGTGTCCTAAATCAACTTGGTATCAGTCTTGCACAAAATACATGCCTGAAATTCGAGAAAGTGACAGTGCTGCTTGTTAATGCCACCAAAGAAGCATTGGATGAAATACCATTGTCTTTGGATTATGTGGAAGCTATCAAGTGTTACTACAGCCCTGCTGAATTACTTGACAACGATGAACAAAATCGGGAGTGGGCCGAATTGATACAAAACGATATTGTGTGCAATGTAAATGACGATTCTGTGGTTGTGGGTGTGTTGGATGGCGGTGTAAACAATGCGCATCCTTTGTTGACTGCTTTTCTGCCAGATGACCGTCGGGCGACTGTTATTCCGAACACAAATGTCTTCCATGAGGGCGACCACGGGACTGGTATGGCTGGACTAGTGGAGTATGGAGATTTGACGGAGTTTTTAGGCCGTCATGGTCATCTCGAAATCGATCATGTACTCGCTTCGGTCAAGATGTTATCTCGAGGCCCCAACGAGAAGCATCTTTACGGAAAAATAACTGAAGACGCAATCCTTCAGGCCGACCAATTGGGCGCCAAGATAACATGCATGGCCGTGACAGAGGATCACGAGCGCAATGATGGCTCCCCCTCATCATGGTCGGCAGCTATTGATAACGCTTTGTTTAACAGTGGTCGATGTGATCGTTTAATGGTAGTGTCAACAGGTAATACCAACTATAATGATATAGATGTTGACGATTACAAGACGACGCTTATCAATTCTTCTATACAGTCACCAGGTCAGTCTCAGAATGCCATAGTGGTAGGCGCATTCACTCAACGCTGTGTTTGTCAGAATCATGATTATACGCCTATTGCTCCTCCTGGTGGAATTTCTCCTTTAACCAGAACCAGCTGGTTTTGGCGTAGGAATTATATCAAGCCAGACTTCGTAATGGAAGGTGGCAACTTGGCACATCACAATATATTGGGTAATGTGTTACCATGTGAGTTAGGATTGGTTACAACCAATCCTGATTTTAACCAAACACCCTTGATGTCTTTCAATGCCACTAGTGCTGCTACAGCTTTAGCAGCAAGGCTTGCTGCCCGCATTCTGACAGCCAATCGTGGAATCTCTCTGCTTTCGGTACGTGCCTTGATGATTCATTCGGCATCGTGGACAAACGAAATGAAGGCTTTGTCTCTGAAACCCACTGAAATCATGAAGTATTGCGGTTATGGCGTTCCAGATGAGCAACGAGCGTTGGCAAGCGGTGACACCTATGCTACATTTATTGTGGAGAATGAGATAGTTCCTTTCAATGCGGATGGGACATATAAGGAGATGCATTTTTATGCCTTGCCTTGGCCAAAAGAACTCTTGCTTCAAATGCACGATGAAAAAGTGAAACTACGTGTGACTTTATCCTATTATATTGAACCGTCGCCCAGTTTCAAAAGCGCATTCAAAAACTATCGTTTGGGTTCTGCCGGTTTGGCTTTCGACGTTAATACACCTGGTGAAACGCGTGAACAATTTATAGCCCGCAATAATAAACAGCAGGAAGTGGCTGAGAAGAGTAAGAACGACTCTGGACGTTGGGCTTTAGGGGTGAAACTTCGTAACAATAGTACGGTTCAGTCCGACTGGTTTGAGTGTACGGCACGTGAATTAGCTGAATGCAACGAGATAGCCATATTCCCACAAAGTGGCTGGTGGAAGTATCGTAAAATAGCTAATGTACATAATCGTATAAAATATTCACTTGTTGTCACCATTGAAACTGCAGAAACAGAGATATACGAAGCTGTACGTGTTGCGGTTGGTCAAGCTGTTCCTGTTGAAATAGGTAGATAATGTGATTGAAACCGACAATGTAAAAGAGGACATCGTTTCTAAGATTAAAACATAGAAATTATTCGAGGTGATTGTCACTTTTTCTATGACGAGATAGGCTCACAGTAATGTTTAGCTTGTTATGGCTTTCTTCTTCAGGCTCTTGAAAAAGTTTTGTTAGCTGTTAGTGTCAAATTCGGTCAAAATCGATCAAAATTCCAAATTGCACCTTATTTCTCTTTCTAGCCCAACCAAGGTTCCCCAAAAACATGTACTTTTGCACCTGCAAGCTTCGGCATAAGGAGGTGACAAAAAGGGGTCAACTCTTGCTCTTGTCCGTTCGTTGTCCGTTTGTTGTTCGTTCGTTGTCCGTTTTAATAACGGATAAGGCTCGGATATAGAACCTGGAAAAAACGGCTATGACTAGGACTTGTTACCTACCATTTGTTACCTGCCATGTACGAAGCCGATAAAAACAATATTTAATCATCAATTAAAACCTCAAGATTATGAGCAAAACGAAAAAACTAAAAGGAATTCTGTTTACTGGCAGAATGCCCCAATCAGGTGTAACGGTCTATCTCAGGCAAGGAGAACTTGTTACGCGCTCTGTGCATTCAAAAGAAAAGCGCAGCAACACAAACAAACAGTTCGTTCAACGGCAACGCATGCGCCACAGCATCGCCTTGTGGAAGGCGTTGAAGCCTTGCCAGCCCCTGTTTACCAATGGGAAGACCAACTATAACGGGTTTATCACATTGGCCAACCGCCTGCCAGTGGTGTTCGTGCCAAAGTTTTGGGACGACTGTGCCGCGCTGTTGATGCCCGACATACCCGTGAGCGAAGGCACATTGCTACCCATCAAGCAACAGATAGGAATGGTTGACGGCACACCTGCACTGACGACCAACCTCAAAGCCACCGAATGGGAACAACCTGAGCGATGGATGCTCTACACCGCCGAACAATTAGAGGGTAACACCATTCCGATGGTGCGTTTCAAAGTGCGCGAGGTGCCGTTGGAAGAATTCACCGAAGTGGACGGCTGTCTGGCCTTGGTGGACAACGAGTTCTCCAACGAGATGAAAGGCTGGGCTTTGGTGCGCAGGGACGGTGACCGTTGCTCGTCGCAAGGTATCGTCACACGTTGCACTTATTATGAGCGGTTTACCACCGAAGAAGCCATGCAAAAAGCAGCCGAGAGCTATGGCGGGCTGACGTAAATCGTTTTTTCACCCTTTGCCATTCACGGCTTTTTCCAGGGTCAACTATGGCGATATGAAGGTTCAAAGGCATTACTGACATCGGCTATGAGGCGAAACGGCAATAGGCTGACACCATGGCAAGCAATCCTGACTTCGTTCAATATATCGCCGACCAATGCGCAGGTGCAGGCGAGATTACGGTGAAAAAGATGTTCGGCGACTACGGCATCTACTGCGACGGTGTCATCTTCGGCCTCGTCTGCGACAACCGCTTCTACCTGAAACCAACCGAGGCGGGCCGCTCGCTATTGCGCAGCGTTGAGATGCGTCCGCCTTACGACGGCGCGAAAGACTACTTCTTCATTGAAGACGTGGACGACAGGGATTATGTATCCGAACTTGTACGAGTGACTTGCAAGGCATTGCCTATGGCGAAACCGAAAAGGAAGTAAATGCATTTCCTGCAACTCCTGTTACCGTACTTATAAACATCGGTGCGTGTTCAATTGATTATTATCGCCTCACGAAAAGCCCTCGGCGAAAGCCCCGTGAGCCTACCATAACACTCTTTGGACGAAACAGAAAGAAAAGTTGAACCAAATAGAAAGGTCTGTTTGCTGAAATCGTCGCACCTTTGCACTCGAAAAGTTTAATCATTTAC
>Ga0247611_10002539_pt1 | contig 29166 bp, 53 predicted proteins | sample 177DNAGHGhighgp2_FD_192422 | JGI IMG/M metagenome (GOLD analysis project Ga0247611, IMG submission 192422) | Sheep rumen microbial communities from Palmerston North, Manawatu-Wanganui, New Zealand - 1770 DNA GHGhigh gp2 | ecosystem: Host-associated > Mammals > Digestive system > Stomach > Rumen... | reverse complement strand
GATTGATGCCTGCTACGAAATGATTATTAAATTACACGAACTTAAAAAATTATGAAAGTAACCAAACATAAAAGACTCTACTGTTACACACAGGAGAAATGGCTTCCCAAAGCCAACAAATTCGACAACTTCCAGGACAAGAAACTGAGGTATGTCATCAGCGACCATATCCTTGAAGAAGAGAACGAGTACGAGGTCGCCAATAAACAGAACGTAAGCATCTGGCAGTTCTTCGAGAACAACTGGTTCTCACCCAACTTCGCCAGCGTCGATGACGTTGTTACCGAGGAGGTCAACATTGCCTGTAATGGCTACCATGGCCTCTACCACCTGCTTCCGTTAATCGACAGCGACGTGGTTCTTGAGTTCAACTTCAGTGTCGAGTTCGAGATTGAGGAGTGTGGCTCCTACGACGAGGATGAATGCAAAGAGGTTGAACCTATCGAGGACCCAGACTTCACGGCAAAGCAGCAGTTCTGGACCGTCAACAGGTACGACGACATCCTGATGGGATGGAAAAACGACAAACCCTATTGGGAAATAGACGACGGACACATCAAATGGGACGTTGACGACAGGGGTGCTGCCGCTTTAGTCGACAGGAAATCGCCAATCTACCCACTGTTCCCGCAGAGTGAATACGACGACCACAGTGTCGAGAAACCCTACAAGGTCATCGTCAGGGTTGAGGGTAGGTATCTCCACCAGCAGTACGACAGCGAGACTGGAAAATTCATCCTGAAATAGCACAGACATATGTAAACTACCGCTGAACTAAAGATTCAGCGGCTTTTGAAAGGCGAGAGCCTTAAACAAGGCACGTTTACAAGCGCTCATACACGGTTGTCTTACAAGCCTTCCGCTTGCTTGAAAAAAAAAAATACAAAAAACGCCTATGGTTTTACGCCACCCACGGGTTTCGGGCGGCAACCTCGAGACACCATTTCAAAGAACTGAGTTTATAATAAATATTAAGAAATTAAAAAAATAATTATAATAATTAAAAAACAGGAAGATGGCAATTCCTTCCCGAAACTGAAGATTTCGGGGTTTCCTTGCCAAAATTATTATGAAAGCATACAAAGGATTTAACCGCCATGAAGACGGTACATTGTGGTGTCGTGACTTCCAATATGAAGTCGGTAAAACGTACAAGTTCAAAGGTACACCTATATTATGCGAACAAGGCTTTCATGCTTGTCATGAGCCATATCAGTGTTGGGTGTTCTACCCCAACAATGGAGAGAACGTGTATTATGAGGTTGAGTGTGACGGTACGGTTATCGAAAGCCTTGAGCGTGACGGTAAGTTCGTCTGTACCGAGATAACCTTGGTGAGAGAGATACCAGCGCCTGAGAATAAGTTTGATAATTGTTGGGGTTTCCACGATGGTTATGCAATGGTGGCGTTGAATGATAAATACAACTTTATCGGCACGAAAGGAAAATATATATCCGAACAATGGTTCGATAATTGTTGGGATTTCTATAATGGATGTGCAATAGTGATATTGAATAATAAATACAACTTTATCGACACGGAAGGAAAATATTTGTCTGAGCAGTGGTTTGATTATCATGGTTATTTCAGTAATGGCTATGCAGTAGTGAAGTTGGATGGTAAATACAACTTTATCGACACGAAAGGAAAATATTTGTCTGAACAATGGTTTGATAATTGTTATAGTTTCCAAAATGGCTATGCAATAGTGTGGTTAAATGGTAAATATTATACCATAGATAAAAACGGAAAAATAATAGAAAAATGACACAGGAAGAAAAACAATTGTTACTCAAAGACCTCAGTGCGAGACTGCCTCATGGAGTGAAAGTTTGGTATAAGTATTCGACCACGTCTTTTCAACTTTATGCTACATCTATTAGACTAGCAGAAGAAAAGATTGCATTATCAAGACTTTTTAACAAGGAAGGAGACTGGTTTCCTATCGTTGAGGCTGAAGAAATCCTAATCAAGCCCTATCTCCGCCCAATGGAGAGTATGACAGAGGAAGAATATAACGAGCTGACGGACATACCGAATATTGACATATACAAGGATGGTAGAACAATCACCAACGGAAGAGAAATTGATTGGCTCAACAAAAAGATGTTTGACTATAGACATCTAATTTCGATGGGATTAGCACTTCCTGCAACTGAAGGAATGTATAACTAAACAACGCAATGTTATGACAGCAGACGAAGCACGCAAACAAACTAAACAAGGTAGTCTATCTTATTTGGCAGCAAGATATCTTGATAGTATATATAGACTCATTGATAAATCGTCTAAAGGTGGTCTAATCTCTTGTGATTGGTTTATAGATGAAAATGATGAACATCTGAAATATGCCCTTGTCGTAATAGAAAACACCCTTTTTGATGAAGGATATAAAACAAAAGTTGTTTTTGAAGACAATCGAGATTTATTAAGAATTTCTTGGTGAAAAACATACCAATGATATGGAAGAATTTGATATAAAATGCCCTAAATGCGGATGCAGACGTGTATGGGCTATCGAGGTCGTCGAGGCAGCATCTGAGCATTTCATCGACAACGGCGTTTGGAAACGCGAATATGATAACAACGAATACGGCAACGGATTGAGAATTGAGTTCCGTTGCGATGAATGTGTCCATAAGTGGACAGGGAAAAAAGGAGTGACAATTGACGCATATAGAAAAGAAGTAACGAAATAAATGATAAAGAACAGCATGACAAAAGTAGAACAAGAGGCTTTGAAAGTCTATCCAGAAGATTACGGCACATCCCCCATGGTAGATGACAATGAGCACGACAGACTTGTCTATATGCGCGGGGCGAAAGATTTCTGTCGGAAAATATGGGCGATGGTGAAAGTCATGGAGACTGAATATGTAGGTAGATACCTCGACGAGAAAATCACTCTGTGTGAGTTGACCGACAAACTCAACGAAATAAGTATGGAAATATACGAAATGTACAACGAACCATCGGAGGAATAAACCATGGAAAACACAGTTTCAGAAATCACCTATGTCATTGCCCACGGTCCTAAGGAAGTGGCGGCAAAGATAAACGAGTTCAAGAACAACGGATGGAATATCAATAATTTTTTCCTTCAGGTCGTGCCTTGGAACCTCGAAGGTTTCCCCGAATTCGCAATCTTCTACGACTCTAAACTAGCAGAAAATCCTTTCAAGAAAAAGGAATAATGCAGAGGCTTTAAGTTTTTTTAGGACAACAAATCACACCGTTTCAATTCCTTTTCTTATATTTGCGCCGTGAAAGAGGGGAAAAAATATTTTTCAATGCTCGTACAAAAACTAGGTTGGATTGCATTATATAGGCGTAACAGTTTAAAAAATCAATCAACATGTGCTTAACAACCAAAAGAATCCTGCCCAGCGTGGCGCTGAAAGACATCGAGGTGTACAAAGTTTACCTGATGAAAGACGATGACAGTGAACTTATATCCCCATATCGGTTCACGCATTACCTCAACGATGTTGAGGAAATAACACCGTTTTCCAAGCGAGTCTTATCGGAAAGAAGAACGGGACGCCTTTTTGAACGCGAGGTTCGGAAAGGGTACATACACGCTTGGCAACATAAAAGCTATGCGCGCTTGTCGGCGTGCTCCATATCACTCGATTTTGTTCATGTCACACCTGTAGTATGGAAATGCGTAATCCCGAAAGGAACTCTGTATTTCAAAGGTAATACCGATATCTGTGCCAAGAAACTGAAAATCGTCGAGAAACTCGACTCGGTGGCAGAAATGAGAAAGAAGGCAGAGGAACATTTTAAGGTTGAAAGATTGAAATATAGCAATTGAAATGTACAACTATACGATAACGAAGGAATAGGCAATGCCGATAGCAAAGAAACCGAAGGCAATCAAGGGCGTGACCGTGCGCGGACCGCACTACAACCCGAAGTTCCGCAAATGGGAAATCCATTGGCGTGGCGACGACGGCTCGTACGGCGGGGCGTGGGGTAACACGCGGAAAGACGCAATAGAAATGTACAACTATACGATAACGAAGGAATACCACAAGAAGAAAAAGGGCGTGGGCTACGAAAGCGTGGATGTGGAAAGACAAGGGCTCTTCGAGTTCAAGGAGGTACACACCGTCTTTTCCGACAATATTTGACAAACAATAAAACGATTACTATGGAAGACACAACACAATGCACATCAATGGGTGAATATAAAGAGGTAAGTAAACAGATACTCCCCATAGACGGTCAGATACTTGGCAGGAATTCTGAAGTCAGACACAATACTGCAGATTGTGGAGATAGCATACTCTATCCTAGAGGCGATGGAAGCCTTATCATAAACAGGATAGGCCCTATGCTCGGAAGCGACAAATGCAACATCGTCACCCTCGATATAAACGAGAACCTGATAAAACGCGATTATGATTACAGCTACAGGGACATCGTGTCCCGCGACATGCGCAGCTGCCAGGCGCTCTCAGACGACAATGAATATTGTGGCGAGGTAGACTGCTGTTTCAACTACGCCATAACAGATAAGATGTTCAAACTGTTCGACGAAGCGTACAGTGAGGCTATTGACGAACTGAATATGTTCACCGCAGAGCTCGCTTCGGAATATGTGAAAGCTGGCTCACCTAAATACCAGGGAGATTCTTTCAAGTATATCCGCAGGATGATATGCCCCGACGACCAGGTGTTGAACATCGGCACATGTCTGATGGAATGGAATGGTGAAAGAATGATACTGTTCAGGATTAGGAACCGAAAAGTTCAGATAATGAATACGTCATCCATAGAATGGGAAGCTGCAAGTTTCACAATCGCGCCGCATATACTTGAATACAGCCAGAATGACACATTCAGCAGCTGTCTTATACACGCTGATATTGAAAACCCGCGTTTATTCGGTCCCAATAAATTGGTATTCTATGAAATAGACAGCGACGCTTTTGACCAGTTCGAGGCAATCTATTCAAAGAGCACAAAACGTATCCAGGAGCTCAGGGATATGACTGTGAACGAGATACACGTCATGGAATACAGCCGACAGGTTCTGGAAAATAACAGTAAAAAGGAGGAAAAGAAATGATTTGGGTTCTTGGATATTTGATAGGAGTTATTCTATGTGCGCTGGTCTTATTGGTCTTATTACTTACAGATAAATCTGAAGATGATGAAACCACATGGTTGGTTTCGGTTATATGGCCATTCATACTCATTGGATATTTTCTCGTATTGGTGTACGCCGTTTCCACACATTTTATTGACAAATACGGCTATAATATCAAAAACAAAACAAATATAAAAGAAAAGGAGAAAAAGAAATGAATAAACCGATGATAGCAACAACCATTGAACAAAGCAAAGATTTATTGAAACTCGGATTGAGTCCTGATACTGCTGATATGAGTTATTCATTCAATTATGACAATGAAGTGTATGAGCAAACATTAGTTGCCTACAAAGATTGGATAATTCCTAAATATGCAGAATCCAAGTCAAAACGATTACTTCCTTGTTGGTCTCTCTCCGCGCTGTTGGAGTTGATGCCCAAAAATATGAAAGGAATACCAGAAAAAGCAGCCTATCACTTTGTGCTGAAAAAGAACGTTTATGATGCTTGGGAATGCAACTATGAGCATTCCTCATTTGGTGAATTATATTCATTTCCGACACAGAAAACTCCTATTGATGCTGTCTATAATATGGTAGCGTGGATGCTTGAAAATGGACACATCAAAACAGAAAATACTTCACCAATCAAGAACGCGGAAAGAGTGGTCATGACTCCAGAACAGATGAAAGCGTTTGAGGAAAGTCAATACAAAAACGGATGGAAGGATATCGGTTGGGGATTGAAAAGAGACCGTAACGGAAACATCGCAGGAGGACTGAAACGTAAATAATATACGATATGAAAGAACTACCTGAAACAATAACGATAGGGGAGCGTGTGTATTCCCTGAATATATGGCAGGATTCCTCCGACGACGGGATATTCTCGAAATGGTGGTTTGTGTCCTATGTGGTGAAAGACAAATCGGGACTTCCCCCTAAGGTTCACAACAAGGAATATTGGTATTTCCTTCAATCAGCAGAGGAAACGAGGGAGGCTGCGGTCGCCGACATGCAAGAGAGGTTGGAGAACATGATAATCGACGAGAAAACAATAAAGCAAAACAGCAAATAAAAACGATTAAAGAAGTTTACAAAATAACTAGCAAAAAAAAGTTGAGGCGTCGTGTACAAAAACCGAGTTTGTCTGCGTTATATAGATGTAAGGTCAGACACGGTGTCTGATGCAAACGTAAACAAACAAAAAGAAAGGAATAATATGGTATTAGAAGAATTCAATGCAAAGTACGAAAGAATAAGCAAAGAGATTGAATCGCTTCGAGCTGAAAAACGTAAACTTTGCGAAGTCATGTCGGAAGAACACCCTATAAACAGGCTGAAAGGAAAGCTTGTGAGTGTGCGCGGCGGAGAGCCGATGTTCTTTGACCATCTGGATATTTCGCCAGATTGCAACTATCTTGTCACGACCACGGTGGTGGGTTATGCTCTGAAAAAGGATGGTTCAATATCCAAAAGCCTTCGCACTCACTACGTCAGTATCGACACCGTTGAGCAAGAGATAGAGGAAGTAGACAGATAATCAATTTATTCAATAACTTAAAATCAAAACAAAATGAGCACAAAGAAAATCATCATCTTCGTCACGTCAATCATCGTGGCAATCCTTGCAGTGACCTGCATGTCAATGTATTTCAGTTACAACAACAAGGAAGTGGCACTCCGCAAGGAGGCTGTTGCGCAGGAGGGCAAAATCGAAGCCGTCTACGACAAAATGTGGAAAGTGGTACAGCAGAAGGCACAGGTAACCGACGAGTACAAGGACGCCTTCCATGAAATCTACAAGGACATCATCGGCGGTCGCTATGAGGGCGACAAGGGCGATGCCTTCATGAAATGGATTACCGAGAGCAATCCCGAGTTCGATGCATCGGTCTACAAAGACCTTATGGCTTCCATCGAGGTGCTACGTGCCGAGTTCACCACAGCGCAGACCCGCATGCTTGATATAATCAGGGAACACGAGACTCTGTGCAATACATTTCCAGGAAAATGGTTTATCAAGGACAAGTCCCCGATTGAATACGAGGTCATCTCCTCAACCGTAACCAAGCAGGTGATGGAAACACGCCTTGAAGACGATATTGACCTTTTCAAGAAAGACGAATAGTTAATTAACCGCAGGGGAGGGACATGTTCTCTCCCCCTTTTCAACAAACATAGCACAATGCTTATCATTGCTTTTGCATTACCTCTCCTGACGATAGCAATCCTCTATTTCTTTTTCAAGAAGGAGGTTGCCTTATGGGAGTCTGCAGTCCTTATCCTGTCGAGTGTTGTATTCACGCTTGCGGTCTACTTAATTACCAAGGATGTGTCGCAGAACGACACCGAATACTACGGTGGCTACGTGAAGGAAATCCGCCATTATGACGAATGGAACGAGTTACAGAGGAGAACCCATACATATCCGTGTGGTAAATCGACATGTACGCAAGTCTATTATGTCACGGTGACCCATCCTCAGTATTGGTCTATGACAACAAACCTTGACGGTGAACACAGAATCAGCGAGGAAACCTTCAACAAGTACAAGAAACGCTTCAACACTCCCAAGGTGTTCATTGAGATGCACCGCCACTACCACACGAAGGACGGCGATGCACAGGCGCACTATTGGGACAAACGCCATGCGTCTTTCATACCGTATGCCACACAGCACAGGTACAAGAACCCTGTCAAGAATTCAAACTCGATATTCAAATACTCCGACATCAAGAAGGATTCCGCAAAGGTCTTGGGTCTGTTTGAGTATCCCGAGGTGAAGAACTGCAGACAACGTTATATCTTGGGGTGCAAGGCAACCAAGCGGTCGATAGACCAAATAGACTTCGTGAACGGGTTTTATGGCAAGAAATACGAGTTCCATACCTTCATACTTGTGTTCCCTGCGGAGAAGGGTGAGGAGATAAGCGAGATGCAGAAAGGCTATTGGCAGGGAGGGAACAAAAACGAGTTCGTTGTCTGTCTTGGCGTTGACAGCGCAAGACACGTGAAATGGTGCAACGCCTTTTCATGGTCGGACACCCCGTGGCTTGATGTGCAGACACGCTCATGGTTCACGGAACACGACAGCCTTGACCTATATTCATATGGCAGATGGCTTGAGAAGAATGTGCCGAATAGATGGGAAAGGAAACATTTCTCCGATTTCAACTATATCCATTCGGAACTGACAACTGCAGACAAGATAATCATACTTGTGCTTACCTTTGTGTTCTGCCTTGGCATGTCCATATGGATAGTCACCAACGATTACGACGAAAACCATAGATTAAGAAAATAAAATGAAAAACATATTCATCAATCTTTTCGGCAAGAAGAAAAAAAAGGTAACGCTCACCGCCGCTTTCCCCTGCGACGCAGCGACTTCAACAGGATGTGTATATCCCATAGAAAAGCTTGAGAATGCGATGCGGAGCGATTGGTTCAACTTTTTGGTTAAATATTTTTCTATATGGATGGGACTCGAGCTCAAACCGCTGGAACACCCGAGTGACGCCCCAAAGGGGCTACTGACTTATTTCGACGGCGGCGAGAAAGTCGAAACCACAATAACAATAACGAAACCATGCAAAAACAAATAACAACGGAGGAGCTCAATAAAATGCTTCCAAAACAGGACAAGGCTACGTGTTTCGCCAACGCATATCTCGAGGCGTATCACAGTCCGTCGTCAGAGAGTGATTTCCAGGCTGCGATGAACATTGCGGTCTTGAAGGCTTGTGTCGCCGCCTATAAACAAGGCAGGCAGGACTGTATAGATGACGCTGCCGATTGGATTGAACGGTATGCACAAGGTTTTTTTTATCTCGACCACGAGTTTCAGGACGACCCGCAGGAGATAAACATGTCCGAGAACTGTATCGAAATGTTTAGGGAGGACATGGAAAACTAGTGAAAGAAACAAACTTTGAAAATCATTGATAAACAATTATGGAAATAACAGCAAGATTCGGGGGATACAGTGAACCACCCCAAGACAAAGAAGCGGTTGAGGTAAGACTACCAGACGACGCCATATTCTACACCCCAGGAGAAACCTTCATCAACCAAGGTCTGCACAAAGGGGCGTTGCACTATATAGTGTTGACCAAAGCATCTGATGAAGAGTTAAAAAATTTTCAAAAATGGAACGTCCATGTCGAATCGGAATATGATATGGATTCCGCCCACACAAGGTATTTTCGTATAAACGGCTATGCCTTCATAACATTGTCCGACTGCATCATAGATTCTCCAATAGACACTGTGGACGAAGAAGAGTTTAACAGACTCATAAAAGATGATTTGTATTATGTGTTACTCAACGAGAATTACAATATAATCTGTATCAGACGGGTCGACCATATCAAAGCCTTGGAACATGTGGAAGTCAGTGAGGTATACCATACGGGAGCATTTAATGACCGTCCATTCGACGAAATACATTACGGTCATGTAGTGACGCTTTCGGGTTTGTTGAGACCGTTCCATCACTTCATTCCGAGACGTCTCACCGCTGAATACGGCAAGAAACTGTTTGATGACATGATTAGGCAGGTATTGTTCAAGATAAACCCGTGTAAACAGCAGTGGCAACCTCTCATCAACTACGACCTCGACTGGCTGCATAACAACTGCCACACCGCACACCCAATGATTAAGCTGAATAAAGAATGGGTGGAGTTGGAGACATCCCTCATAAGGATACCCAGCGAAGACGTGCGGGATGTGTACGAGAAAATTTTCACCTTTGTGGAGGAATTACCAAGAAAATACGAATGCTAATTTTAACTCAGTTAAAACATGGAGGGAAAGGAAAAGAAACGCTGCGGAATATGCCGTCATTACGGCGCCCTTGTAAACCAGGGGATGTGGTGGTGCAACGCGGGGCACACGGACAACATGGACGCCGAGAACTGTATCGACTATGACGATTCAATGTACGGCACCATGACCGTCAGTTGCTCATCGCAGACCTTGACATACGACAACCCTCGGGCACCGCACCGCAATCTAATCCCATGAGCCTCGAGAAGAGGAAGAAAGCCAGACTGAAAAAAAAGTCTCGGAAAAAATTTGTATATTAGTAGATGCAAAGAAGGAGAAAAAACATGAAAAAGCTAAACACTTTTGTTGAACACCCAGACGGAGGACATTGCAATCTTGAAGGAATGACAGACGACTGTTACGGTTGTGTTTGTTATGGTGGCTCGTTGGCTGACGAGTGCAAAAGTAGAGTAAAAGAATTGAAAGAGGCTATATGTAGAAGCTTTATGATTCCTCGTGAGTATTTGTTCGACGAGCACGAGCAGGCCCCCGTCAAAGACCCGAAGTATGTAAAGTTTGTGAAAGGACTTTACGCATCAAAGCCTGTTCGCATCAGAAAAGGGCATTACCTTTACAACGGCTATCTTATCTACAGCATAGGCTATTATAATCCTGAGCATTGTGTTTGTTGGGAAGCCGTTGATGTAAATGGAAATGGAGTGGCTCACGGAAAATCAATGAAGGAGTGCAAGATGTGGGTAGACATTTTGATTGAGGAGAAATTAAATGGAAAATCATAAGTGTTTGCTTGGGCAAGTTGCCAACAATATTAATGTATAAAAGAAACAAAAGGAAAAAAAACATGAAAACAACCAACAGAAAAGTGGTAAACAAGGACGTGGCACGGATGTTGCGCGACATGGGACACGACGACAGCATTGCAACTCAGACCTTGATGCTGAACGTATCGCGGCGCCTTATGTAACCGATGCACTGCTTTGGCTCATGCAATACAAGAATGTAACAGTACATACCGAGCATTATCCAGAGGAATATCAAGTTGACCTGTACATTGGCGACGACTGCTACGGTATGGGTATGCACTCGGATTATCAGGATGCACTCTCCGAGGCGCTCGACGAATTGGCAGAAAAGTTAACAGAGGAGGAAAAGTATGAGTTGAAAATATAATTTTAATAAACTTTTTTCGATAAACAATTGGAAAAAAGTTGTATATTTGATAATAGAGGACAATTAATTTTTTTTATTCACTAACAGCAAAGAAAAAAAATCATGGAAAAACAAGAAATGTCAAGCGGTGTAGCGATTGGTTATGTCGATTATGATAATGACTGCGTTCAAGAGGATGATGCTCTCTACGAAAAAGTCGGCAACGAAATGCCAAAAATATCAAAACGGTGCACTGGTGAAAACACCCCAATCCCCAACTTCTCACAATGGTCAGCCGTGGACGGCTGCATAATGCCAGTATCCAATACGTTCCCTAAATTGGAAAGGGGCTATTATTCGGTTGGGTATTCCCAAAAAATGGGAATGTACTTCCGCAAGGAGAAACTCGAGCTCAACAAACTGTACCGTCTACCCAACGAGGCGTCCGACATCATCCTCAACGACATATCCAAGTTCTGGACTCTCGAGGAAACCTACAAGAAATACCAGCGCGTGTTCAGACGCAACTACCTGCTGTATTCAGCCCCTGGAACGGGCAAAACCTCCCTTATCAACCTCATGTGCCAGGAACTTATAGACGTATACGACGGACTTGTGTTTTCGCTGTCCACCGATGAAGAGATAGCCAACTTCCCTGAGGCAGTCAAGAGAATAAGGAAAATCGAGCCCGATAGACGCATCATCGCCATCATCGAGGACATCGACACATTCACCAACAGGGGTTCAAGCCTCAATACCCTTATCCTTAACATTTTGGACGGTAACTTCAAGCTCGGCGGTCTGGTCACGATAGCGACCACCAACCACATCGAAGACCTTGAGGACAGATACACCAACCGCCCGTCGCGATTCGACCGCGTCGTGGAGTTCCCGCTGCCCAACCCCGAGAGCCGAAAGATGTTCATCGAGAAGACCATATTGCCCGAAGACCTCCAGACCATCGACATCAACAAATGGGTGGCGAAGACGGACGGCTATTCAATCGACCACATCAACGAGCTTATCCTGCTGCACTTTGTGTTCGGTCACCCCGAGGCTGAGGCTTTCGAAACCCTCGACAAGATGAACAACAGCAAGGGCAGACTTAGGAACACCACATCGACAACCAAAAAATCAATCGGTTTCGGCAACTAATCTAATCTGAAATATAGTGTTCCATGACGACCATTGAAGAACTGGGAAGACACATAACAGTCTATAGGGACGGAACGTTCACCGTGGATGATGATTTTCCAACCACTTGTGACCGTCTAATGGATATTCTTAATCTGGACGGTTACACCAGAGAGCAGGCTTATACAATAACACATAACTTTGCGGTGTTCAACGCTTATTCCTCGAAGTTCGTTTCAGAAGGACCGTATGACTTCGGTACCAACATGGATGTCTTGAACCTGTTGATTGACAAGGATATCGCTGACAAGGGCGGTCTGCTGACAAATACCAAGGATTTACGGGACTTTGTTAAAAAGACGAGAGTTGCTATGGCTTTCGAGACGCCAAAAGACAGAATAAAATACATAAAGATGAAGGCGCTGCAAGCCCTGGAGGATGCAAAAAAGGAAAACTCTCAACAATAACGAAGAAAAAAAAGACACAATAGAATATGTCACTGATTTTCGGCAAAGTCGACAGAAAGAACAGACTCCAGTCAATATATTCCGACGGGATAATCGTCCAGGGCAGCGAAGTGCTATCCACCACCAAGAGGAAGATTGTCGCGTTCACCTCTGGTGACTACACAGTCAGCGCTGGATTCTGCGGTCTGGCATACCTAGGCGACTATTTCAGACAGCATCTGCAGGAAACGTTCGAGAACACGTATGACATGGCAATGCCCAACATTGACTTCGAGGCAACGCTACACAAGATGTTCAACTCGCTGGCTGAAGAATATTACAGGGAGTTCGGCATCGGTGCCAAGGGGGACGACAGAACATCCCATTTCGGGGGAATCGTCATCATCAACGGCACGTTCTATGAGATTGAACGGTACGACGGCGAGCGGTTCCACTGCCTTAAACTCGAAGGTGTCGACTCATACGCCCACGGTCAAGGCGACATCTCGGCAAGATGCCTCATGGACAACAACGTACCCCCGAAGAAAATCATTGAGACAATAGCCAGGTACAACACGACCGTCTCAAACTGCCTCTCAGCGATAGAGGGGATATCATATACAATTTCAGATTGAATTTAGAAAAAAAATACATCATGTTGACAGAGGAGGAAAAGAAACTTATATGCAAGGCTGCCTGCAACCTTGAAAGCGGAAGATACCTGCTTAGAAAGATGCCGCCCAAAGAAAAGAAAATGATGGGCGAGGTGTGCGTGACCCTCGGAAAATCGGAATACAAACAACCCCTTTCCAATAGGGAGAAAGAGATACTGGAGGAATACCGCCTCCGCACCGACTATGAACACGCGCAATTAATCGGAAATTTCGATGCAAGCACAACACCTTGAAAAAAAAAAAGTTGAGGCGTCGTGTACAAAAACCGACTTTCCGTGCGTTATATTAGTAGCAAGGCAAAAAAAAAAACAAAATCAAAAATACTTTAAACTATGGACGAAATCAGAATCAACGTGCCCGAGGGCATGGAGATTGATAAGGAAAACTCGACCTTCGAGTGCATTAAGTTCAAACCGAAACTCAACATCAAGAGAGGCGACTTTGTGTATGTCAAGTCCAAACGTGATACTGAATTAAAATTCATTTACAAAGAGACTTGTAGTGGAACGCTTTTTGGTTGGCAATTCTTCAGCAACGGTACTATATCCGAGCACGCCGATACAATGTTATGCCAACGGTCTATCAAGATTATCAGGCGAATGGATGATATTGAATACGGAGCAGCGATGAATGCCATGAAGAAGTGTGGTTTGAAATGGAACCCAGACACTTTGGAGGTTGAAAAAATAAGTCGGCTACCTGAAACATGGGAGGAGTTCTGCATTAACACTCATACTAAAGACGGTGAGTGTTACATAGATACATTCGGTTTTATACTTCATAGAGAATGTGATTGTACAAGAAAGTTTGATACCGATAAGAACACCCTACCGAACAGAAAGACCGCTGAGGCTATGTTGGCACTTTGTCAGCTCATACAACTTCGTGACCACTACAATGACGGGTGGGAACCTGATTGGAAAGATGTATGGAAATCTAAGTATTGTATTGTTTCCGATGGACAAATATTAAGAAGTGACGAACACCATACCGCATCGCGGGTTCTCGCTTTCAAGACAGCGGAGCTCCGTGACCAGTTCCTCGAGAACTTCCGTGACCTCATCGAGATTGCAAAACCTTTGTTATAAGCAATATGTTGAACCTTTTAATTTAAATTATGATTATCCTAGGAATTCTTATAATCCTTTTCACTACAGTTTATATGAAAATAATTAAACATCTTCAAGAAGAATCGACAGAACGCATTCATCATATTGCCGTCTTTCGTTAGGAAAAAGGTGTGTACACATCCCGACAGCCGCAAGGTCAAACTCCATGACGGAATATGGGACAGAATGACCGACAACGATGACTTGGAGGATTCCGACACCATCATAGAGGTGGAATATTGTCCAGATTGCGGAAGGATATTGGGAATAAAACGGTGCTCGTATAAAGACAGGCAATCCTTTTGGCAGGATATCTACGAGTTCGAGGAAAAAACAGGCATTCGCGCCTCGACGGTCACCTTGTGGAAGGAGCGGAAACTCTCGGATTTCAAAATGTAAAATAATAAATAAAATATAAGACAATATGGTAGACGGAAACATACCCTCAACGAGACAGCAGTTCGCCAAAGCCTGGAACATTTACCAGAAGCTCATCGGCGGCTCCCATATCATCAAAAATCCAGAGGTGGAGCTAAACCGAGTATTCTTCGACAGCGAAAAAGAGACTGTACGCGCCACATACGGATGGTACGACGACACCCACACAATACCGACAACGTTCTTCGAATACCCCGATAAGATACCCAGCTATGTCAAGGAGTCTATCGAAAACGAAATGAGCGAGATAAGGGTGGAAATCGGAGAACTCATAACCAGGGAGGACAGGCTGAAAGCCTACCTCGAGACTGTCAGGAAGAACGAGAACGAGATAGACTGGAGTGAAATCTAATCTGAAACAAAAATAATAAAATGAGAATTATAGAAAACAATTCACTGGAGGCTCTAAGAACCTGCAACTATGTGTACAACAACAAACTTAGCTGCATGGTGTCCGATAACCTGTACCTCTCGGTCGTGGCAACAAACAAATGCCAGTGCGATTGCCCGTACTGTATAAACTCACTTACAGACAAATCACTGGAACTGCCGCTTGAAAAGGCAAAAGCCAACATTTCCAAGGCTGTGGGTGAACTGGGGATAAAGGAAGCTGTCATACTCGGCGGCGAACCGACCCTATACAAAGACCTCATCCCTCTCATCCAGTTCCTGAAAAAGGAATCAGGTTTGAGGAAGGTCGGTTTCACAACCAACGGCATAAAACTCAAGGACGACGACTACCTGAAATCACTACTTGAAACCGACGTCGATTTCATCAATATCTCATACCACAGGCATGGGGAGTTCCTGTGGTACAGCGAACTTATGCATATCTACGATGTGTTCTCCAACAACAAGAACAGACAGACGCAGCGACTGCGAATCAACACCAATATATGGAAGGGAAACAACGACACACTGAAGAGCCTTCTCTGTTTCATAAAACAGATTCAAACAACTTGCGATGAAATACGCATCTCCAACATCATCCGCAAGGACGGCTTCTCCGTCAACCCCCAGCAGCGCGACGACGCCGAACCAATGTACATGAACGACGAGGAATACGAGAACCTGTTCAAGGAACTGCTCGACCACTATTCATACAACGGCTACACCATCATCCACAACCCCGCAGCCCTGGGGTTCGTCAACTACTACCTCATCCCCACCCCGTCACCAATTATCTTGAACTGGAACATTGACAGCAAGGTGTCGGAACAAGTCTGCGAGAACGACCTCGCCAACCGACAAATCCATACCGTCAAATGCCTGGTGAGCGGCGACATCAGCCTCTCATGGAACAAGGACAACATTATCAATCTGAATTAAAAGCATAAATATAAAACAATATGGACGCATTAACATATTTCATTATAGCAGCAGTGCTATTCATCGTGGCAATGGTCGTGGAAGTGCTATTGGCAAAACAGGATGCCGTTAAAAACATGAGTGCTTATGACACCACCGATGTCACCATAGCAATCATGGTGACGTTGGCTGTGGCGGCGGCTTGGCTTATAACAATCCCAGTCGGGATATTTGCACTGGCAATCTACGGCATAAGCAGATGGGTGACAAACTGGTTAAACAAATAAATTACAAAAACAAAATTAGTATAACATGACAGAAATGACAACTGAAGAAATTGTGAAGGCAATAGGCAACGCAACAAACGGTACCTACATCCCAAAGTCTCATATATCAACTCTCATGGGTGGCTTTGACGAGTACGACGAACAGGGAAGGCTTGTCTCGGTAGACCCCAACTACAAACACGGCGTCATCAACATCTGCGGTACCGACTACGCCGTCACAAGAGTTGGATGGGACGTCTATATATGGAAACCAGAGTATGCATCCAAGTCATCGTATACATGGGTATGGCTCGATGACAGGGAGAGATACCTGCTCACAACCGTAGACCTCATGCCCGACTACGTCAGGGAATACAAAGAAAAGAAAAAACAGAAGGAAAAACATTTGATGATTAAATTGAATTAAAATACATTCTAATATGGAAACAAACACAAAAAAAATCCACGTGGAATTTGAACGCCTGGAGGTAGTTACCACGGACGGCAATTACAACAAGAACGACCTTTATCCGCATGACGGCGTCTTCCTCATGACAACCCCAGACGGCATCATGTCCATTGTCAACGTCGTGCTCGACAAATCCGCATCCCCAACTCCGTACTGCTCCCAGTTCCAACAATGCTTCATAGGCTGCCCGAACTACATAGACTCGGACAACGTTATGAACACCTCTGAATTCAACAAGAAATTGGAAGAAATGTCCAAAACCTACGAAGCCGACTACAACAGAAAGAAAACCGAACTCGAACACGAGTACGAGATGAAAAACCTTAAACTGGATTGCGAAACCCCCAAGAGAAACAGCCAGGGCGAATGGGTAAGCGGGAAAACCCTCACCGAAATCATTCGTACTCTCACCGCTCTCACCGCTAACAATAAGGACTGACAAATCTGAAATTAAATTAAAGACACCAGAAAGGAATTGAAAATGGAACAGAACAACCTCAATCAAGACAAAGTGTTTGCAGAGTTTCAAAGCCGAATTATCGCCAAACGCGACTCGTTGAACCCAGCGGACAGCCCGTTGACCAAAGCCGAGACCGATGCCTATATGGAAGGATGGCGCAGCGCATTCGGCTTTGCTATTGACATCTTGTCTGACTGCTACGCCAGGACAGAACAGCAATGGCACGAAAATCATATGGTAGAAGACCCTGACGAAAATACAAGGCAATGAGACAACCATTGGCATACGAAACCAGCCGCGACTATAAGCGACTGAAAGAACTACTGGATGCAGGAAAAGAGATTGTATGCTTCACTACATACGACTACTTCCGCCACAATAGAGAAGAGCATGAGCCATACATGACAACCGATGTCTGTTATGCCGTGAAGCGAACCAATGGCACATACGACTTTGGTGTCCGCGGCACTGGCTATGGCGATTATGACCCAAGCTTCCACAAATTCTCGTTTGAAGATTTCTGCGAGAAGCGTCTTAACTTGGAATTTATAGACATAAACCCCACCGCCCAATGACACATGAACCAAGTCCATATAGATTACCTACCGACAAGGAAATACAAGATGAATTAAAGAACGGCTTCATCCCGTCCGATATCAAAACAGAAAACAAGCCTATCTTCGCACACAACAGTATAATGGTGAGACGAGTGGCTGAAAGAACCTCCTGGTTTTGCAACGGTTTTGTCATCTGGTCCCTTCTGATTGATGTACTCTCTGACAATAAGATTATCGAACATTGCGGCAAACTCACCAACCCAGAGAAACTCTGGAGATTTGTTCGCAACACAATAATCGAAAACAAACTCACTACCAACTCGTTTATACTTGCCAAGCAAGACCCCTATTCATCCGCAGCCTCATTCATGAAAAGAAAACTCCTCAACACAGAGGATTGACAACCAAAATTAAAATCAAATCAGATATGAACAAAAGAAATATCTTGGACATCCTACGAAATATATGCGAACTCAAGGAAGAAGTTAAGCGATACATCCTCAACACCCCCTGTTGAATATAAACTGATTCCACCCCCTGCCGTTTCCTACCAAAAATTGCCAAAATCTACCAAAAACTTCCACACCTCTGTAAGTATATAGAAACCAACCCCTAAACCTTTTCAGTATCTGAATATATAGGAGCTCGTGTAAACGCAAGTGACTGGGAACCACTTGCGTTACATCGTATATACCCCCTTGGGTAACAGCCCGACTGTTTCGCGTGCGCGCGCGTAGGCCCCACCCACTTTCTCCTCATATCCATCACTTTAGCTCACGTCACCTCAAGCTATATTCCCCACGTAGCATGAAAGGGACTCTGTACTAAGCACGTAGCATGAAATTGAACGAAAATTCTGTCCGCCGTCTAATTTTCCATTAATTTTTTGTTAAAAAATTTTAACTTTTAAAATTAACATTCCGTCCCTTAAAATTTGCGCAATTTAACATTTGGTGAAATTTAAATTATGTTAAAATTCAATTAGTTAGAAATTTAACATTTTCAGCAGATTTTCGGCGAAAGTGACTTTTCCGTAAAGTGCTAGTAAAGAACATTTTAGATAAGAGAATTTTTATATAGAAAATTGTTACAAAAAATTAACAATTTATCGAGGAAATAATTAACTTAAAATTTTCCGAGAGGAAGTTAAGTTAAAATTTTCGGCGGGGCGGGGGACTACTCAAATGAGTATTATACGCGCGCGTAGGGTGTGCGGACATTCGCCGAGGGGGACTTGCGTCCCTTTCAGCGTGAAGTGACAACAGGGTTGCGTGCCCTGTATGTTAAAATTTTCCCAGGATTGTTAAAATTTAACTTTCTGGGAATGCACATTAGTGCAATAGAAATTGTTAAAAATTGTATTTTAGCGCAATTTAAAATGTTAAAAGGCTGATTGTGAGAAGGGCGCCACGCCGAGAGGGAAGTGTTAAAGTATGTTAAAGGTGAAGGGCGTTCCGCTGAGAGGGAAATGTTAAAAAATGTTAATTAACGCAATGTTAAATAATTGTTAAAATTTAAGGGAAGTTTAAGGTGAACTACCCACAGGCTGAAGACCTATGGGCTTCTTGGGCTGACTCGTTATTGCAAGTCATATCTCCGCAAGCGTTAATTTCCGCAGTTCCTGCGGTATTATTTTTACAGAATGCAAATCTTTTAATGTTATTTGCGGCAAGAAGGTCCCTTTGGTGTGTCCTACCACACTCTGGGCAATCCCATACTCTTTGTGATAGTTTCAAATCTTTGTTAACATATCCACAAACACAAGTCTTGCTGCTTGGCTCAAACCTGCCTATCCTTATTATATTTTTTCCACACCATTCTGCCTTTTGTTCTATCAACTGATTGAATCTTCCTATTGAAACATCAGACAATGCTTGAGCAAGATTATGGTTTTTCATCATATTCTTTGCCGATAGTGTCTCAAGGCAAATAGTGTCATAGGTGATAACAAGATAGTAAGTAGCCTTTTCAAGGAAATCGTTCCTCCTGTTCTTTACTTTCTCGTGCTGAATGGCAAGTTTTTTTCTTGCCTTCTCCCTATTGTTTGAACCATTTGCTTTTTTGGATAGTTTCCTTTGAAGTCTTTTCAACTTCTTCATTGCATTCTTTAGATTTCTTGGATTTTGTATTTCTTGCCCATCTGACAATGTTGCAAAAGTCTTAATACCCAAGTCTATACCCACTGCTTTGTTCTCGTCAATAGGTCTCTTCGTTGGCATATCGTCTTGCAACTTAACGAGTATGGATATGAAATACTTTCCTGTTGGTGTTCTTGATATAGTGGAGGTTTTTATTTCCCCATCGAATGTTCTATGTAGTTTACATTTAATACCTTCTTTGAATTTTGGTATATAGATTCTATTATGTTCAAAATCAACTTTTGTATTTTGTACAACTTGGAATGACTGTCTTGAGTCTCGTTTTGTTTTGAATCTGGGGAAACCTTTCTTCTCTTTGAAAAAACGGGTAAAGGCATTGTCAAGACAAGCAAGCGACGCTTGTAACGAAAGTGAGTTGACGTCCTTTAAGAATGAGGTTTCTTCATTTTTCTTTAACATTGGCAATTCTCTCTGAACGTCAAAGCGACTGATGGCTTTTTTACTTTCTTGGTATGCTTTTATTTTCTTTTCAAGACCGTAGTTATAGATATAACGACAACAACCGATATGTTTGTTTATCAGTTGTTGCTGTTCCTTGTTAGGATATAGTCTATATCTATATGCTTTGTACCTCATACTATATATAAATAGTATTTATTTAGAAAAAATATCGGTATTTTCTAAAATATTTTCACCAATTCAGCCCATCAACTAAAGATTAATGAGATTTCTTGGTGATTTAAGTTAAAATTTGCGGACAGCGGAACTGGAGCGGGAACAGTTCTCCCGAGTATATAACGCAGGGGAAGTGGTTTTTTGTACGGGGGAAATGTTAAAATTCAAGGGGGTGACACTACTCAAATGAGTATGTGCATATACGCGTGTGCGCGCGAGGGGATGGAATTTGATTTGGAAAATAGGGCTGGCGCCCCTATATTGAATTTCATATGAAAAACTACAGCGAACTGGAAGTTAGAGCCGTGAAGCGGTTGAACAAGAAGGAGATTGGCTGTCTGGGGGAGTTGATGAACCGTATGGACACATCGACGGATACCAGGCAGATTTTCGTGTTCAGGGACGGCGGCAGGATTGTCGGCGGGATGTCCGTCGACTTCGAGACGCATAGATTAATCCAGGGTGAAATTTACCTAGGGGTGTACATAGGGAAGATTGAGGTGGCTAGGAAGTGCAGGGGGCGGGGCTACGGTCGCGCGATGGTGGAGTGGCTGTTGAAACGGTACAACATATTCCAGATTGAAATAAGCCACATCGCGAAGAACATCGACGGGGGAGCCGCATACAGGTTCTGGCGTCGGATGGGGTTCTGGAAGCGGGACGCCTCGACGACGCTGATGACCAGGGTGGTACTCAAATGAGTATCGTGTGCGCATGCATGCTCAGGCGTCGAAGATAATGCTGGACATTTTCTCGAACGTGCGTATCTGTTCGTCGTGGGGTAGTGTCTGGAACCAGGCTTCGTTGTTTTCCTTTGTCCCCATCATCAGGATGTTGCCAGAGATGAACGCCTTGTCGTATTTCGGGTCGGGGAATGATATATGTGTGAGCCCCTTGTTGCCCATTTGTTCCAGGAGTGTCGTCTCGAGGGTTTTGGCGAGGCTGTAGAGGAAGCTGGTCGCCTGGTGCCGTGTCTCGAACTTGGCTGGGGGGTGAACCAGACCCCCGTAGTTCTCGGCGTAGGTCTCCGCGAGCTGGTCGGTGTCCGACATGAACTGTTCAAGCGCTTCCGTTGTGAGGGGTGTCTCTATCCCGTCTGGCACTCCCTCGAAGAGTGTGTGGCTGAGGGCGCTGTCGATGAGATAGGTCGAGTCTCTGTCGGCGAACGCGGGCTCTGGCGCGAAGTGCATCTTTATCTCCGTCTCCTGCAGCGGGGAGAGCCTCAGGCTGTTAGCCCGCTCCACGGGTTTGCCTTCGGAAACTATTTCGTATTCCATTGTGGTCAGATGGTTCTGAATGTCAGTCTGGGCGACAACGTTCACCGCGGCGGCGGCGTTGATGGCGCAGGTGCCCGCTATGGTATTGCCGCCATCGCTGTCTGGAGCCCATATGAATGCCGAGTCCTCGGTGAGAGTGTCGTATTTCGGATTGTCTGGGGAGAAGAGCTTTAAGAAGCATAGAGTCAATAATTTGCATGCTTCTTTAGTAATGGCGCCGTTATGTATGTCCAGTGTTATCATTTAAAATTGAATTGTAATTTATTCGTTATATAGGTTATGGATTCCGACGGGGTTGGAGATGTCTCCGAGGATTGGTTCCCGTGGGGTTTTTATCTGCGCTGGGGAGGGTTTTGCGTACGGGGTGATATAGTTATCGGAGGGGTGTGCTGGGGAGGGTTTAACGGGTGTTTTTCGTGAAATTATTTCTATCTAAAATTTAGTCCCACCAAGAGAACATAAATTCTGTCCTGATTTTGTTGTAGAGTGTGAAAGCTTTTTTGACATAGTATTCGTTGCGGGCATAGCGTTCGGACTGTCTTGACAGGAAGAAGTCCACGGAGTCCTTAGATGATATGAACCTGTTGATGTTGCGGAAGTTGACAACGCGGGCGCCAACAGGTTCGGATTCCAAGACGATATCCAGTAGTCGTATGCATATGGTGAGGCGGCGGATATCCACGTCGGCGTTTACGTGACAGGCGTACTTCTGCAGGTAGGAGCGCATGTACATGAGGGATGCGCGTTCCATGTCCAGCATGTAGTACCAGTCCCACGGTTCATGTCTGAGCGCTGTCTTCAGGAAGCTGCGGTACGGCTTGGTGAGGCGGCGTCGGACTGACAGGACTGATGCTCTGAGCGGGCGCCAGACATTGTATTCGAGTTCCCATAGCAAGTCGGCTATGACTGATTTGAATCTGTTTTTAAATGTCTTTTTCATAGGGCTTTAAAATTTAAGGCGTTCCTTGAGACCCTCGATGTCGGGGGATGAATTGGTCTTGAAGAGAGACCAGATTGCTGCGATGATGATGGTAACCAGCAGAATGTTCTTTGTTTTCTTTCCCATGGCTTTAGATGTATTTAATGATGTTATCGATATCTATGAGCTGTCCGTTTGCTTCCCCCTCGGCTATCGCGACTGCAGCTTCGAACTGTTCTCTGTTCTGGGGGAGCTTGAGTTCGGTCAGGCTGTTCGTGGTGAACTCGCCGTCGTTGGCGAAGCTGATTGTGATTGGCTCCGAGTCCTTCACCTTGTACTGGACTGTCGCTACTACTAGAATTGTTTTCATGTTTTTATTCTGTTTAGGATTTATTCTTCAGTTTCTTTCTCAATCTTGAGGATGTTCTGGCTGACGATGCTGGTGTTGTGGAGGACGCTGGACGGGTAGAGGGCTGCTATCGCGTATGTCACCCTGCCGTGGCTGTCTACCTTGGAGTGTATCCAGTGGATGTCGAGCTTGTTCCCTGTCTTGAGTTTGTTCACAAGGAAGGCACCGTTGCCTACATACTTAGCCTTTACACTGTCCTCGTAGTTTCCGTTGTTGACGTTGATGTAAAATTCTACCATAGTGTTTTCCCTTTCTTTGTTTTTAATTTCATATATATAACGCAAGCGAAGTGCTTTTTTGTACGGAGACTTATGTTAAATTTTTCACCCATACTACTCATTTGAGTATCTAGGGGCGCGCAAGGGGGTTCCGTTTATTCCCTCTCAGCAAATGCCCTGCTCTGTAAGTACCTTCCCTCCCAGCCAAGGTGACTAACAACTAATTGATTGCAACATACATTATTAACGTAACTTGGACTATATGCTGCGGTGACTGGCTGGCGGCGGTCGCTTTCAGCTGGGAGGGGCGTTGGCTGGGGTGGACTGTAATTTGTTTCAATTATAATGGATGAAATTGGATTGAATGTTAGTTTCAACTAATATAAATGGAATTTAACATAAAGTTTGCCGCGATGGAAGTTATGTTAAAATTTGTAGGGTATCTATACGTCCCTCCCGAGTATATAACGCAGGTGAAGTGTGTTTTTGTACAAGCTGGAGGGGAAATGTCAAGTTAATTTAAGCTGGAATTGGGGATAAGGGTACTCATTTGAGTAGTACAGGGGCGCGCATGTAGCGAAAAAACCCCTGGCGTGTCTGGTGCCAGGGGCTGTGTGGAAATGTTAGATGTCGGTTTAGAACTCGCGGATGAAATCGGGTCTGATTTCAGTGTAGGTGTCGTCGGGCTTCTCGTTGCTGACAGAGAGCCTGTCGCGGCTCCATTTGCCTACGTAGTCGTCGTAGTGTGTGCCGTTTTTCTTGTCGTCGTAGTCGAAGTCGCCGCCGCCTCTACCGTTGCCCTCGCAGGTCATCAGCGGCAGGGGGTGTAAGCACCAGCCGAGGCTGTTTTCTGGGCACTGCATCAGGTCGATGTACTCGTGCTTGTCGTGGTTGATGATGTACTGGCACTGGCGCTCGGGCGCTTTTCCATAGGAATACACCCCGATTCGCTCAATCATATTGTACAGGTGGAAGTCCTTATCAGGCTCCTTGTCGGCGTAGTCGCCAGCCCATACGACTCTGGCGGTGCCCATTTCCTGTATTCTCTCCATAACCCTCATCACCATTCCGTTGTGCAGCCAGGAGTGGTCACAGAGTCGAAGTCCGTCACCCCAATAGTGCGCATTGAATGCGCCCTTGACGTTGCTGATGTCGGTGAAATCGGTTGTGTCTTCCTTGAAGATGATTCCATAATAATACTGACCCATAATTGTAATGTTTTCTAGGTTAAACTTTCTTTTATCTGATACTCGTTTGAGTAGTTGGGTGTGCGCGTGGCTAGCACTCAGCCTCCTCGATTTCGCTTTCAGGCACTTCCGTCCCGTTGTCGAGTTCGTAGATAACCTCGTCGCCATCGTGGGCGATAATGTCGGTCACTATGCGTACCTGCTGGCAAGCCTGCTCGTACTCGTTGTCGTTCTCGTAGTCGTTGCAGGGGTCGTTCCATACAACCTCGTCACCGATGTCGAACTTGGGCGGTATGGCAACTTCGTCCTCGCAACTGCATTCGGGGCAGTGTTGTACATATACTTGGTCGTTTTCGTAATCGTAGTAGAACTGACCTTGTTCAAGTTTGGCTCCACACTGCGGGCAGAAATATACTTCCTTCATATTCGTGAATTTTTTATCGGGGTTAATAATTAATGTTTCATAGCGTAGTCGTTGTACATCTCGATTGCCTTGCGTTCCACCTTGTCAAGGGTGTCTTTGAGCTCGGTGATTTTCGGCATACAACCCTCAGCGTACACGTCCATTCTGTTGAGAGCGTCTTGTGCTCTGTCAAGGTTGTCACGGAGTTCGTTGAGTTCGTTTCTTATTATTTCTCTTGTATCCATAGTGTTAATGTGTTTTATTTGTTTCTTCACATATATAACGCTTAGGAGGGGTGTTTTTGTACAAGGGGGACGTAATTTTTTTGTTAATATATTTTATGTTAAAATTTGTGGGCGGTTGTACAAAAAACGGAAACGAATGCGTTATATACGTGGGAGAGGTAGGGCTATAAAAAATCCCCCGCTCCTTGTTTGGAGGGAGGGATTCCCCTAAAAACATTATGAACCCTTATTTCATTATTCTCTCAATCGCTTTCAAATCCTCTTCGCTTATATCCCTTGTCAGCCAAGCCGTTCCATACTTATATGGTTTTCCGTCAAGGTCAACCACGTCAAGGTTGTACTTTTTGAGGAGGTTGAGTTCCTTTGTGTAGAAACCGTCGTCCTCGTTGATTTCGTCCTTGTGGTCGGTAAGGCACTTCATCTGTTCGGGAGTTCCTGGGGTTAGGTCGTTGAGGTGGTTTCTCTGCCACAACCCGACAATCTCCATATAGAGTTCGTTGTCTTTGAAGAACGGCACAAGGTCATCAAGGCACTGACCGAACATTTCAACATCAGTGTGGCGTGAGTTCCACACATCAGCGGATGCACTGAAGCAAGGCTTGCCCTTTTTATATTCAAGTTTCATTTCAATGGTCACTTCATTGATTTTGCGACCCTTGCCGTTGAGGTCGATTTTTCCGAAAGAGATTGTCTTTTCCATTATTGATTGTGTTTAGGATTTGTTACGTCTATATAACGCAAGCGATTGTGTATTTTGTACAAATTAGATTGAATTTTTTTATTCAAAGGCGACCTCGGTGTCTATCGAAACGTATTCGCCTATCTCTTCGTCCGTGCAGTTGACGAACATATCGTCTGGGCAGTAGTAGTAGATGTTCTCGTCAAAACGTTCCGCATTCTCGTTCACATAGTCCTCGTTCTCGTCAAATACAGCGTTTTTGGTTGTTTCGTTGCTTACGGTAGCTTTCCGTCCGTTGGTGAGTGTCACCTCTCTTGTTTTGTAAAGTAGATTCTTGCACATAGTTAATTCTGTTTTATTTTTGAAGTTCCAACAATTGGTTTTTAATTACATTTTGTCGCCATAGTTGACTATCTTTGCATCTTTGCGGATGCGTCCGCACTTGTTGAGGCGGATATAGGTCACTCCGTCAAGGCTGTTGATGTCGGCTGCGATTTCTCGCCAATTGTCCTCAGTGCAACGCACCGCATAGTATTTGGTGGGAAAGCCCATTGTTTCTCTCACGAACTGCGTTGGCTTGACTTGGTAGGTCACATACCAGCATTTTTTGTTATTTATCTTTTTCATATTATATTCTCCTATTTTTATAGTAGTACTCAATTGAGTAGTGTTTCTTTGAACTTACACCTATATAACGCAAGTGGGGAGCGTTTTCGTACAAATTGGATTGAATTTATTTTGTGCCATTGGCAATTGCTTTCAGTTCGGAGCGTGGCGACTTCTTTTCATATACCGCCTCTCCGTTGGAGAATATACCAGTGCATACATATTCATCGTCACAACACCGCTGGCAGATTTTCTCGCACTCGTCCACCATATTTTGAACGGCTTTGCACAGACGGCTTGTCAGTTTCTTTTTGAGCATTGAGGCAAGTCCTGCATTCCACCCCCAACGTTCATACTCGTAATCGTCATAGCAGTCCTCCACAAAAGCCTCAACAAGGTTAGCTGCATCGTCACCGTCAAGGTCGCCACCGCACCAATCCGAGGCGATTGACACCTCATAGTCAAGGTTGGCTCCACTGTAATACCCACTGCGTATTCCAATTTCAGCACTCACGGTGAAAGTCATTCCACCGAAAGATATAAAGTTTTTCTTTCTGACAATAGAGTGCATCGGGAGGTGACGCTCAGGCGACCATATATCGTTTTTGGATATATTATCCCAGCCCTCGGCATTTGCGATTAAATTCTCGCAAATATCTTCGTAGAACCAAGGATTTTCCTCTTCGGGGTCATAGAGAACATAAAAATCGTTTGCGTTGTTTTTACGGAAATTAGGTGTACTCATAATTGTAGATGTTTTTAGGGTTGAATGTTCTTATTTTCTTTTCTACATCTATATAACGCAAATTGAAATGGATTTTGTACAGAGAGGGTGAATTTTTTTTTTATGTTAAATTTTAAGTCACCTTGTACAAAAAGGGTGGTTGACTGCGTTATATACGTGGGAAGGGTAGGGCTATAAAAAAAGCACCCTCGCTTTCGCAAAGGTGCTTCCGTATCAACATTAGTTAATCTTATTCTATGTCAATTCCAATCTCTTGTTTTACGATTGCTTTCATTTCAGCGACCACCTTGTCGGGTAGTTCCACATAGCAATCCTCGCCCTTCAGTGCGCTTTCTATGTAGCCTTCATCGTTGTCATAGGCGTTGATACCGTACACGAAAACTTATGAAATCCTATGATTCCCAAGTTTCCGCTTCTTGTTTCAACGAGTCACTGCTTCTTAGGCCAGGCTCTGCCTGACGGTCGTCCACAGTTGGACTCTCCACAAGCGTGAATTCGGGTCTACGGAACCCTATTATTCTTTTACCCTCTTTGAGGATATTTATTGCAGCGTTCAAATCCCTGTCATGTACCTCTCCGCACACTGGGCATCTCCACTGGCGTTCACCAAGGGTCAATCCCTTGTAGACATACCCGCATTTGCTGCATATCTTTGAACTGGCATACCACCTGTCCACTTTGACAACGTATTTGTAATTAACCATGCACTTGTATTCCATCATCCCCATGAACCTGTGGAAGCCAACCTCACTGATAGCCCTCGCTATCCTGTGGTTTTTTAACATTCCGTCCACATTCAAGTCCTCCATGAACACCATGTCATATTCGGATAACAACTTATTGCTTATCTCATGCAAATACGCCGTCTTCCTGTTGTCTATCCGTTCATATAGCTTAGCCAGTTTCAATCTGGTTTTCTCTCTATTGTGCGAACCTTTCTGCTTTTTAGACAACTGTTTCTGTAAACGTTTGACACGTTTGTCACACGATTTGTTAAAGTGTTTGTTAGGAAATACGTCACCATCGCTGGTGACAACGAACTCCTTAACACCGAGGTCGATGCTGACACATTTATTTGTGTGCTTGAACCTGACCAGTTCATGGTCTGGTATATCCACAAGGATTGACAGGAAGTAGTTACCGCTCTTGGTTTTCGATAAGGTAGCACTTCTTATCTTGTCCTTGTATTCACGTAGACGTGCAAGATACAGGTCAGAACATCTGAATTTTATATCCTTTAGGTTTCTTGTCAGGGATATGTGTCTGGTTTCAAACGTGTTTTTGTTGGATATTGCCTCGATAGGGAATAACGCCGACTGTTTGTCTTTTTTGGTTTTGAACTTAGGGAACCCGCTCTTATGACTGAAGAAGTTGGCATATGCTGTCAGCATCTGCCTGATGCTTTGCTTCATTATTTTGGTATTCTGCTCGGCAAGCCAGGAATAGTCTGGGTTTTTGAGCAGTTCGCCGTGGAAGTGTCTGGACAAATCGGTCAGACCGATTGATTTGCCTTGCTCCTTGTAGGCTGCTTGTTTGTAGTCAAGCATATGGTTATACACAAAACGGTAGCAGCCGAGGATTTTGTTCAAATCCTCCGTCTGCACCTTGTTCGGGTATATCCGTATTTTGATTCCTCTGAGCATTGGTTCCTTGGTTTGGGTTATTATATAACCCATTTATATATAAATATCACGCTGTTTGAAAAAGTGGTAAAAAAATGAAATTTTTTTTGATGAGAAGTACATTTTTTATAGGTTTTCATAATTTTTACCAAGTTTTAAGATAACAGTTCACAACCCT
>Ga0247611_10002538_pt1 | contig 29179 bp, 49 predicted proteins | sample 177DNAGHGhighgp2_FD_192422 | JGI IMG/M metagenome (GOLD analysis project Ga0247611, IMG submission 192422) | Sheep rumen microbial communities from Palmerston North, Manawatu-Wanganui, New Zealand - 1770 DNA GHGhigh gp2 | ecosystem: Host-associated > Mammals > Digestive system > Stomach > Rumen... | reverse complement strand
ATGTACTAATTGGGATTCTAAAATATCTCATAGGATCGCCAGAGCAAAGAAGAAAGACAAATGAGAATAAAATGAAAAAGATATTAATAATACTAACAGGGGTGTTATTGGTATGGAATGAGCCAGTTATCGCAAAAAATGAGATAACTATAGCAAGCACAATTAAAGTGGCTAAAAATGCACAAAAAAAGAAGAAAACTGTGCAAAAGAAGAAAAAAACAATAAAGAAAAGCACAAAGAAAGTGCAAAAGAAAAAAGTTGTTAAGAAAAAAGCAATTAAGAAAACAAAATACAATTATAGATATAACGTAGGCGAGATACAATCTTATGCTCATAGTCTAGTATTAAGCTATGGCTGGAGTGAAGCCGATTATCAAGCTTTAGTTCTATTATGGAATAGAGAGAGTAGTTGGAACCCATATGCTATAAACGGAAATGCTTGTGGTATTCCACAATCTAAACCTTGTAGCAAAATGGCTAAATTTGGTAAGGATTATAGAACAAATTGGAAAGTCCAGGTGAACTGGGGGCTAGATTATATCAAAAATAGATATGGTACACCAAGTGAAGCTTATAGAAAGTTTTTAGGAAGAAAACCGCATTGGTATTAAGGAGTGACAAAGAGTGAATATAACTGAATTACTATCTAAAATAATTGATGATATAGATAAAATTCAAATGTATCTATCAGCTTATGAAGAAAATACTAGAGAAGTAGATATAGCAAGACAAAAACTAGAAGAAGCTGTCTTTTGGTTAACTTATAGAGAGGAAGATAAAGAGTGAAAGAAATATATGAAGAAGCAATTAATCAATCAAAAATGATGTATGAAGCTCAAAAAGAAGAGATATTTAATAATACGTTAAAAGAAAATAAAAAATTAAAACAAGAAATAGAAAGATTAACAGCTGAAAGTACAAAATGGGAAAGTAAATTCTATGATGAAGCTAAAAAAGTAGATAGAGCAATAGAGTATATAGAAAAAAATGTTTGGAGTTGTTATATATTAGATGACGAAAAAGAATTAATTGAAACTGATAGTGAAGAATTACTAGAAATACTCAAAGGAGTTGATAAAGAGTGAATAAAGAGTTAATAAATGGTTTATCAGGTTTATTACTTATTATTATGATAATTATTGGAATATATTTTTATAAAAACATAAGTGATAACAAAAAAGATAATTGCTTAGCTAAAGGTGGTTATGTAGTAGAAGATTATTTAGGTTTTTATGATTATTGTGTAATAGAAGGCGATAAAGAGTAATGGAAGTATATGATGAATTAGAAAAAGCATTAAAGAAAATAGAAAGACAAGAAGAAAAAATAATGCGATTAAATATTAAGAATTTAGAATTAATAAATATCATAAATGAATTAGAAAAATGGATTGAAAAAGAAAGAGATAAGTGGGGAAAATATATTCCTGATTGTTTTGTATATTATCAATCTATTTTAGATAAATTACAAGAACTCAAAAGGAGTGATAAAGAGTGAAAAAATTATCACTAGATGAAATAGCATTGTTAGAAAAAATGAAGTCTAATTGTCTTAAAAAAGGGCAATACATAAACGATAAGGCAAAAGACAAATTTAAAATGTTATGTCATTTAGAAGATTTTAGTATAGCTTATTATGAGTTATTAGATATTATAAGAGAAGTAAGAGAATATATTAATGGTATAGGGTGGAATACAACTATTCCTAATATACAAGATAACGTATGGAGAATATTAGATAAGGAGAAAGAATAATGTATATAACAACTAATCTAAAAGAAGCACTAACAATATTGTTCGTGATAGTGATTTGGATTTGTATAGGCTTGAAGGTTAATGACATAAGATTAATTATTAAAAATAGAAAGAAGAATCGCAAATGAAAGTAGGAGATTATGTAAGAACTAAATGTTTTGGAATAAAAAAAACAAATGGTTTTTGTTCTACTTTAGAAGAAGATTTTATTGGGTGTAATTATGATAAACGCCAAGGAGTTTTAATAAATAAAAAAGATGTTATTAAATCAAGCCCAAACATAATAGATTTAATAGAAGTTGGAGATTATGTTAATGGGTTAAAAGTATCAAGAGTTGGTGGAACTTACCATGGAAGAAAAGACAAAGCAATATATTGCGATTATTGTGTAGATAAAGAAACAGGAAAATGGACTATGATTTATGATGATGAAATCAAATCAATAGTGACAAAGGAACAATTTTCACAAATGGAATATAGAATAGAGGAATAAGAATGTTAAAGATAAAAGATAATGTAGATTTAAAAGAATTAGTAAATCAGTTAAATAGCAAATATAATTTTCTCGAAGTGTATGAAGGAAGTGATTATTATATATTAACTACTGATAGAGATACATATATGACTACTGACTGGAAAGGTAAAAGATTTAAAACAACAAATGAAACAGATTGGCAAATATGGAAAGAAGATAGATGTATTAGATATATGAGTTATAATAAACCAGGTGTTGAATTTGTTAGTTATTCAATGTGTGAAGAATTTGATTTTATATATGACCTAATAAAAGTTGATTTAGTAGAAAAGGTGGAGGAATAAATGGATTACTTATATAAAATATATGGTTGGAGATATGCAGGAGGTATAGAAATGGTAGCTAAGACACCATACAAAGATAAAGCTTATAGTATAGCTAACAATTTAGACCCAGAAGAGTATCACCAATACATGATAATTGAACATGATAATAAAAAAGATATGGATTGTCCTATTGCAAGGCAAACATTATATAAAACACAAGGCAGAGTGCTAAAAAGGGGAGGAAAATAATGTATAACTTATTTATTAAAATAATGTATGAACAAGACTTTAGGAAGTACACAATACAAGAATTGCACGAAATGAAAGCTATTTTAGAGCAATTCAAAGGTCGAACATTGGAAGTTAATCTAAAGAGAATAAAGGAGGTAGAAGATGTATCAGCTATGGGCGAAGAAAAGACCGATAGAGGGAGTGGGAAGTCCTTATGAGTTTATAATTAGCTTTGAAAGGGAAGAAGAAAAATATTATTTTACAGACCAATTAGATAGAAATATATATCAGGAATGTATGGTGGTAAAAGATAATCAGTGTATCCTTTATAGAGAGTTTGATTTACCATACGTTCTTAAATTAAGGAGAGATTAGAATGAAAAACTTAGAACTTCTACGGTGTTTAAATTGCGGTGGGAATCTACATTGGGGTGATGATAACGTAGTAGTTTGCCCCTATTGTAAAAGTGAATATATAAAAGAACAAGGTTTTACAACGTATAGCGAAAAAGAAAAAGATGTTTTTCAAGTAGATACAATAAATTTAGAAAACCCAAAAGTTATTATAAATGCATATGGTAAGACTTTTGAATTTTATGTTAGTTCGTTTGAAATGGAATCACCAAGCAATATTGATACATATTCTCTTTATGATGACACTATCAGAACCGTTATAAGAAATGAATTACCTGATATTAATATGCACTTAGTTGGAATAAGAGAAATAAAGGAGAGATTAGAATGAATGATATATTAGAAAAGCATAAAGAATTATGTGATAAAATCCATAACACTTGCGTAGCCAAAAACCATGACTACGGAAATAGTGCGAGTGACTTGTACAATAAATTTGGACTTATAAGTTATATTGTAAGAATGAACGATAAAATGAATCGCATCAACACATTAATCAAAAGAGAAGCAGAAGTAAAGGATGAGAAGATAACAGATACATTACTTGATTTAGCAAATTATTGTTTACTTGCTGTTGCTGATATGGAGCTTGATAAAGATGGGATTGGAAAAAGCAATTAAGCACAAAAAGGAAAAAAGAAAACCATATAGAGGTGGCAAATCTGTAGACACACGTTGTCGAAATCATGGTGGTAAAACTCATAAAAATAGACATCCTTGGGAATGTGAATACTGTTTGGGTAATAGAACATACAAAAATAAAAAGAGAGAGGAAAAAACAAAATATGAAGAATAACTATAAAATAGAAAAAGACCCCTACCTTAATAAGTATGTAGTATGGGAAGTACATATTAATTATAAGGTAGAGGTATACAGAAATAGACTAAAAAGGTTATGTACTGAATGGGTTAAAGAAAACGAGGGGTAGTATGGTTTACTGGGTTATTATGGCTATAATAGTAATATTATATATAGCTTATCTGATACGAAATGATAATTAGGTATTGACATATAAAAATGTATTTGCTATTATAGTATTAGAAAAGGTAAGGTGATACTATGAATGAAGTTTATAAAACAATGAATACTCTAGCTAGAAAAGCTAAGGCTATGAATAGTATAGCAAAAGACGACAAATTATCATTTGATAAAGCTAGAAGTATTAAAAAAGAACAAGATAAAATATATAAAAAATTTGCTTTTTATCAAGGTTTTATAAAAGCGATGAATAAGAAAGAAGGTATATGATGATAGATTTAATAATATTTATAATTTTATTATCAAACCTAGGTATGCTAAACGGTTGGTTATTAGCATTAATGATAATTAAGATATGTGTAGAAGTATTCAAACTTGGATATGTTTGTATGAAAGTTGGAGCAGACAGTGAAAAATAGTGTTGACATATTTGGTTGGATATATTAATATTAAATCAAGAAAGGAGAATAAGAATGGAAACAAGTTTAAACGTAACAGATTACCCCGAACCACCAGAACCACGAGTAAAATGTTACCAATTTGATTTTAATGCAACAATTAGTGGTTATGGTATTGTGTATGCGAGTAGTATTGAAGAAGCTAGACGTTTAGCAGAAAAAGGTGAATATGACGATATCATGGATACTTATGATATGGAAATACAAGAAATAACAAATGTAGAGGAAGGATGATGTATTGTGACACAAAAAGCAAATAATAGACAATCACAAAATGAATTTGTAGCTATGCTACAAAAGTGTATAAATGCTTATGAAGAAGCTGATAAGTTATTTGATGAAGTAAATGACTTTATTGAAAATGTTATGCCTGAACAAACAAGTAGATACGATAGTGAGCAACAAGATTATCTTCACATTTTAGAATCATACGAATTAAGTGATGAGCAATTGATAACAGTTGGTAGAAAATTAGAAGAAAATAGAGATGAAAGAAGAAACTGGCATAATATTTACAATGTTGCACAAGTATGGAAAGAGCATAAACTTAAAGTGAATAATAGAAATAGTAGAGTGTTTTTAAGAGAAAACATTAAAAAAGCATTGAATAACCTTGACAATTGTAGTTGGAAGTTTAGAGTGCTATCTGACGAACAAGTAGATAATCTTTTGGAGGTTAAATGTGAAAAAACACCCTGCAAAAAAGGGAGAAAATCGACATTTAGTCAAGAAACTATCAGACAAATTGTTAAATTATATAAAGAGAACAAAAAAATAAAAGATATTGCTAAACAGTTTGATATGAATGTTAGCACTTGTTATTCGATAGCAAGAAGAAATAAGAATATGGTGGTATAAATGGGAACATATCAAATACTTAAAAAGAATTTCATTGATAAGAAGTTGAAGATATTTCCTGTAATAGAAAATGGTAAAACTCCAATGATAGAGAATTGGCAGAATGATTGTTCTTATTCAACATTACAAATAATGTATTGGTTGGAAAATGCACCAAAATGTAATTGGGGTTTACCTTGTACACCAAACGATTTGTTTGTTCTTGATATAGATACTCATAATGTTAATGGTTTAGAGAACGCCAAAAGATTATTTAACGACTTAGGTATCAAAGAAATAAATACATTGAGTCAAAAAACACCAAGTGGTGGGTTACATTTGATATTCAAAAGCGATGATGAGCTAAAAAAAGTTGCTAATACTTCAAATAGCTTTAAAGATTATCAAGGAATTGATATACGCTCTGACGGGTACATTTTAGTCAATCCTAGCAACATTAATGGTGTAGAGTATCAATTAACCGATAAAGAGATAAACGTCATGCCACAAGCCTTAAAAGACTTTATATTAAGTCAAAAAGATTTGGTTAAGACAGAACATAAAGAAAAAAAGGAATATGTTAAACCTGAAAAGGTAGAGGAAGGTAATCGTGATGAATCGTTATTCGCATACATCAACAACTTATACTTCAAGACAAAATTAAACCAAGAGGAAATAGAAGTTCTTGCGAATTACTTTAACGAAACTGTCTGCGACCCACCCCTACCATCAAGAAGTGTTAAATATAAAATAAGAAAAGCATTTAAAAAAGATAGAAAAAAATGTATCTATCTTTGGTTAGGAGAGGATGATGAAGATGTTTGATTATGCTAGTTTAATACGATTATTAGAAATAGGAGTAAACCCTAATTCACAAAATAGATTGATTGTTTGTGAAAATGAATCAGCAAAGAAAAGTTACATTAAAAGACATGAAGTTTTTAGAACAGATTATATTTGTACTATTAACGATGCTTGGAAAACTAATTATCTAGTTGGTAAAGTATATAATTCGTATAAGTTAGTATAAAAAAACCGATACAAAAGTATCGGCGTGTCGAAGGAATTGGAGTATCAACACTATATTATTATAAATGATATTTCGATTTTTGTCAAATCGCATAGAAGGAGGGTAAAAATGGAAACAAATTTATACAAAGCGATAATGGATATTTTCTATAAAGAAAAATGTTCCAAAAGAGAATTTGCTAGTAAATATGGTTTATCTCATTTCTGGTTCACTGACTTCACAAAGATTGGAAACAAAAGAAGAGAGTTAAGACCTAAAACAATTTCGTTACTTGTAACAAATCTTGGTATAGACCCTAAGTTATGTTATGAGTATAACAAATATGTAATAGAAAATGAAGAGTAGAAAGAGGTATTTTAATGGGTTTAAAACAATATCAAGTAGGTAAAAACTGGGAAGAAGAAGTAATGGAATATTATAAAAGGTATGGTTTTTGCACTATAAAATTACCAACAGATATAGATGGTACTGTCTGCGATATTATAGCACTTAAATATAATAAAGCTGTTTGCATAGAGTGTAAGCATATAAAAGGTGAGAAACTCTACTATGAAAGTAGTGGGTTGAAACACAAAAGAGATGAGCTTGATAATTTTGTGGCAAATGGTATAAACATTATAATATTCGTTAAATCTGATAAAACAGGAAAGTTCTTGATAGATTGGTTTGAAGCTAGAAAGATACTTATTGAAAAAGGATATATAACAAAAGAAGATGGAGTGGAGGTGATGATGTGATTAGTGAATTAAGAATGGAAGATGGTAGGATGTATATGGTAGATTCAGAAGGAAACGAACATGAAATTGCACCAATGGTGGATGTTGATGCCAATGATTATATGAAATGGTCAAAACCAATATCATACGAACCTGTTGTAAGTATAGACGATAATGGAATAGCAATAAGAAGTTATGATACATCAATTGCAGAATTATGTATGAATAATGCAATTAATTTAGGAACATTAAAGTTACACGATTGTGATGATACTATAGATGCTATACGATATTGCGTAGAAGATATCGAAAATACAAATAAATATTTAGAAAAGAAAGAAGGAGAAAATATGAAAATATTAAATATGTATGTAGAAAAAAGCCAAGAAAATATTAGAAAGTATTATGATAATTTAATAGAAATGGAAAAAAACAACGATGTTGTTACAAAGGAATATGATGAACTTATAAATAAGTTTATGGAAGATATGGAAAAATTAGCTGAAAAATATAATGAACTAAATACACCAAATGGTTCTTATTTGACAGAAGATTGTGGAGATTACGATTTTCATTATATGGTGGTACACAAAAGTACTGAAAAAGAGGAAATGTATCATAAAGTATGCAACGATGAATTAAAACAACTTCATGATAAGATTGATGAAATCAACGCACAACTTGAAATGGTCGATATGTTTGGTGATGAAAACAACTGTGATTATGATACTGTACAAGGTATACTTGTTGAATATGGTGTTATAAATGAAAATGGTAGACTTACACCATATACCCCTACCTTTGCTGACGAAGAAGTTCCTGTAAAAGAAGCTCCTAAAAAAGCCGGTAGACCTAAGAAAGTAAGTAAATAATGAAGATTACAATTTCAAATGTTATTCATATACATGAACCAAATGAAGTTGTTAAAAAGTATTGTAGAGAAAAATTAACATACAAGAATCCTGATTATCAAAAGAAAAAGATGATGGGATTCTATGTATATAACATACCAAAAGAGATAAAACTCTATGATTTCTATAATGGTGATTTGTATGTTCCCCTAGGTTGCTTTGATGACCTTTGGGAACTACACCCTTATAAGGAAGATTACAAAGATTATTCTATATCAAAACCAATAAAGATAGAATCGACAATTAAGTTAAGAGATTATCAAAAGCCTTGCTTGAAAGCAATAGAAGAAAACTATAATGGGTTGTTTATACTCCCAGCGGGTACAGGAAAAACTATTACAGCACTTGAATGTGTTCATCATTTAAAACAAAAATGTATTTGGTTAACGCACACAAAAGACTTGCTTAATCAAGCTAAAACTGAATGTGAAGAAAACATGACGTGCAAAACAAGCACTATAACCGAAGGTAAATGCGATTGTTCTGGTGATATTGTATTCGCAACAGTACAAACTCTTGTCAACATTATTGATAAAGGAGAAATAAAGCAAGATGAATTTGGTATGCTAATTGCTGATGAAGTACACCATTGTTCCGTAAGTGCTGAAACAGTAATGCAATTTCAACAATGTGTTAATTTCTTCGCTTGTAGGTACAAGATAGGACTTACAGCAACATTACATACAGCAAATGGACTTCATGTTACTATACCTAAAATACTTGGTAAGGTGTTGTATGAAATGAAGAAGGAAGATAATTTATTCAATGGTTATTATCTTGGTGATAAAGTAGTATCTGTACCAGCAATACAATTCCAAATCCCTGCACAGATTCATTTAATTAAAACAAATTATTCTGTACAAGGAAAAGATGTATTTGATTTAAAAACGGGTACGGTTAATTTCTCAAAACTCATTACAAGTATTTCAGAAGATAGAGAAAGAAATGGTATGATTTTGAAGCTACTTGCTAATCTAAAAGGTTCAACGATTATCGTTGGTGATAGAGTAAACCAATTAAAATTATTATCTTCAAAATGGGGAGATAATGCAATATTTATAGATGGTAAAACAAAGAAAAGTGTTAGAGAAGAAGGTCTTGAAAAAGTACGAAATGGAGAGATAGAACTTTTATTCGCTAGTTATAAATTAATAGCAGAAGGTTTTAATGCTCCTATTTTAGAGAACTTGGTGATGGTAACACCAGTTAAAGACTTACGAATAGTCGTACAAAGTATAGGTAGAGTTCAAAGACCTTATAAGAACAAACAACTTGCTCATGTATATGATTTAGTTGATGACGTAGGAAAGTTAGATAAGTTCCTTAGAGAACGTAAAAAAATTTATAAAAAGGAAGGGTATGAAGTAGATGACAGAAGAAATTAAAGAAGCTAAAGTAGTTGAAGAAAACACAAATAAAAACGATGAACCAGTATTTGAAAATTATAAACAAAGACAAAGATATTATGATGAAAAATATAAAAATCGTGGTGATATATTCTTTGCTCAACGTGGTTCAAGTGAATTGTTTGCTAATGGTAGAGTGGGTACTATAAAGAGAAAAAAAGGAAGAACTTATAGGAAGGAGGAAAAATAATGAGAAAGAAACAAGAAATTCTTGAATATGAAAACGAAGCTTTTGACAAAGTTTGGTTGATGAGAACACACCCTTGTGATGACGAAGAGATTGAAGAACGTAGGAAGGAAGCAGTAGAAAGAATCTTATCTACTTATGAAGATATACCGGAAGAAGGTTATACTGATTGGGAATGTGGTTTTTGGAATGGTATTTTAGCTACTACTCGTTGGGTGCTTGGCGATGAAAAGGACGACTTAGATACTTAATGAGAGAAATATGGAAAGATGTTGAAGATTATGAAGGAATATACCAAATTTCCAATTTAGCTAAAATTAAATCTTTAGATAGAATTGTTATTTATACGAATAAAAGAGGCGTTCAGTATTCACATCATGTTAAAGAGAGAATCTTAAAAACTAGTCGAAACAACAAGGGTTATCATATAATTAACTTATATAAAAATAAAAAACAGAAACATTTTCTTTTACATAGACTTGTAGCAGAGGCTTTTATACCCAACCCAGATAATCTTCCGGAGGTCAATCATAAAGACGAAAATAAAGACAACAATTGTGTGGATAATCTTCATTGGTGTACAAGAATTTATAATAATACTTATGGTATACAGTCCAAAGAAGGTAGAAGAAAAACAAGTAAATTTAGAATGAAGAAAGTAAATCAGTACAATTTAAAAGGTGAATTACTTATGACATTTGATGGCATAAGAGTTGCGGAAGAAAAAACAGGAATCAATAATAGAAATATTTGTGGATGTTGCAAAGGAAAAACTAAAACAGCTGGGGGTTATATTTGGAGATATGCAGATGACATTTGATGATTTATTAGACAATTTAAAACTTTTCGATTTCGAGGTGACAGCCTTTGATTGGCTTTTAGTTATTCAAGATTATCGAACAGGTGAAGAAACTATATTTCATAATGCAACACCAAATGAAGTATACAACTTCATCAAAAAGCAACCTATTCTTCTAGGGCATAATGCTCGTTATTATGACCAATATATATTAAAAGCTATTTTATCTGGTTTCAACATAGAAGAAATTAAGAAAGTAAATGATTATATAATTCAAGGTGGTCAAGGGTTTGAAATTCAATATGATTTTGATGAACCTCTATTTATATGGGATACAATGCAAGATATTGTTCCAGCTAAATCATTAAAAGAGATAGAAGCTAACTTATTATTAGACATCACAGAATCAACTATCTCTTTTGATATTGACCATCAATGGACTAAAGAAGAATATGATGAAATGGTTTATTATTGTCGACATGATGTAGATGCTTTAAGACCATTATTTGAAGCTAGAAAAGGTTATTTTGAAACTAAGTTTGACATTTGTATGTTATGTAAGATTGACCCAAAATTTAATATTGGTCTTACAAATGCTAAATTATGTGCTAAATTCCTTGAAGCTAAAATGGTTAAAAGAGATGATGAACGTGATTATGTTCTTCCTAAAACTATAGACTTAGATTATATTGATGAAAGAATTAAAAACTTCTTCAAAAGAATATATGATAAGACAATTCCTAGTGAGGAATTATTTAAAACAAAATTAGAATATGAAGAACATGGTATGCCAACTGTTATTTCATGGGGAGGCAAACATGGTGCTTTACTAAACTTTAGATTTGTTCAAGAAGAAGAACCTGATATGGTAGTTATTAATGCTGACTTTGAAAGTTTGTACCCCCACATACTTGCACTTGAAGAATATAATACTATTTCAAGGAATATAAAAGATAGCAAAGCATATTACAATACATTACAGAATAGATTAAGGTTAAAGCATGAAGGTAAGAAAAAAGAACAACTTGCTTTGAAGCTAATTTTAAATACGACTTACGGATGCGAATTAAATCAATACAATGACCTATTTGATGCTAGGGGTGCAAGAAGTACTTGTATAAACGGACAACTTCTTATTTCAGAACTCACTGAAAGATTGTATGAAATAGGAGAAGTTACATTAATACAAGTGAATACAGATGGAATAATGATAAAGATACCAAGAAATAAATTAGACACTTATTACGATGTTTGTGATAAGTTTTCAAAAAAAGTTAAAATCAATTTAGAATATGATATAATCGACAAGATAATACAAAGAGATGTAAATAACTATGTGTTATATATGAAAGATAAAAAGGGTTACAAGATTAAAGCGAAAGGTGGAGCATTTAGCAATTTACCTAACTTGTCAATGGATGATGACAAAAACATTACTAGCGAATACGTTCCTAATTTTAAAACTAATTCTATGGCTATTGTAAGTGAAGCATTGGCTAGGTATTTATTAATAGGAACACCAATTGAAGAAACAATAAACAATTGTAACAATATAAATATGTTCCAACAGGTAACTCACCTAGGTCACACCTACGAAAAATGTGTTCAAGAATCACCAAATGGTGATATAGAACTTCAAAGGAATAACCGAATTTATGCTGGTTTAAAGCCTAGTGGAACAATAGTGAAAGTGAAGGCAGATGGTAGGAGAGATTCACTTGCTAACTGTCCTCCAAACCCAATAGTAGATAATAAAAATGAATTAAATATTGACGATATAAACAAAAAGTGGTATATTGAATATACACAACAAATGGTAGAAGATTTCTTAGGAACAGGAAAACAAATATTAAAAGGAAGGAAAAAATTAATGAAAAAAGACGAATTAATAGCAGAAAATGAAGAACTAAAAAAACAAATTGAAGAATTAGAAAAAAATGAAAGAAATACAGTAGAAAACGATTATGTAAAATTATTAAAGAAAATTAATGAATTTAGAAAAGAAGTTCAAGCTCATGAGTTTATTCTTGATAGAGCTATGGATAGTAAACTAGGTGGAGCAGAATATTCTAGTATAGGACAATTCTACAACTTCACACAACAAACTTGCTTGAAATTAGGTTTAGATTTCTCATTTGAACCTGTACAAGAACTTAGATTTGAAAGAGATATATTTAAACCAAGTATGGGAGCAACAAGACATTTATCAACAGTAGAATGTGTAGCAACATTTACTGACATTGATACAGGATGTTCTAAAATGTATAGAATATTAGGTAGTGGTAGCGACTCAATAGATAAATCATTAAGTGGAGCAGAAACACTAGCATTTAGAAATTGGTTCAAATTCAACTTCACCCCAAAAGAAAAGTTTGATTGGGATGAAGAAGGAGATACCCCTACCGAAATAAGTGAAAGTAAAGAAGTTAAAGTTCCAACTTACGTACCACCTGTTGTAAAAGAAGAGATTAAAAAAGAAGTTGTAGCAACAGAACAACATGAAAAAAGTGATGACGATGATGTTGAAAAAATTGCACAAATGGTAATGGAAATCAGAGAAAAGAAAAACGACCCTAACTATGGTGCAGAACAAATCGAATTATTACAAAAAGGTTTACTTCAAACAGCAGAGATAGATGCTGTTAAAGTTGCTATTGAAAATACATATTTTGATTTAGGATTAGGTGCTTAATGGAATGGTCTTATAGTGAAGATAGAAAAAGAATAGTACTAGATAAACCACCAGTACAAAAATTGCGTATTACAGGACACCGTATTGCAACAGTTTTAGGTATTGACCAATGGTCAACTCCATTTAAAGCTTGGTGCGAAATAACAAAGTTGGTTAAAGCTCCTTTTGAAGAAACTAAATATACTTTATTTGGAAAAGCTGTAGAACCAAAACTTATTGAATATGTTGCTCAAAGATACCCAAATGTAATGAGTATCGAAGAATACTATGGAAATATATTTGAAGATTATCGTTGGAATAACTTTAAAGACGAAACTAATGTATTCGGTGGCGTAATTGATGCTGTAGCAACACGAAATGATATGAAAACGATAGCAAGTATCGTGGAATGTAAAACTAGCTCACACGTTGAGAAATGGGCTGATAATAATGTACCAATCGAATATCTATTGCAAGGTGCATTATATTCATACTTAAAAGGATTGGATAGAATAGTATTTGTCTGTACATTCCCACAAGAAATTGACTATGCTAAACCAGAAAATTATGTAGTAAACGAAAGCAATACTATTATGGTAGTCAAAAAACTTTCCGATATTTTAATACCTATAAATGGTAAGTATCTAAATATCGAAGAGTGTATGCAATATGCTACTGAATGGTGGAATAAATATATAATCACAGGAATAAGTCCTGAATTTGATGAAAAACTTGATAAAGAATATCTTGATATTATAAGAGCTAGTAAACCTTGCGAAGATAACGAACTTATTGATGTTTGTAATGAAGCTATTAAGTTAGCTAAAGAGATAAAGGAATTGGAAGTATCTAGTGGTCTTAAAGCGAAACAAGATTTACTAAAAGTTCTTGAAGCAAGTATAAAAGAAACAATGATAGAACAACAATTAAACAAAAGTGGAAAATATAAATTAACTGAAAAGAAAAAAGTAAAATTTGATGAAAAAAGACTTGAAAAAGAAAACCCAAAGGTGTATAATCAATATATGATTGAAGAGATAAGTTATACACTAAGTAAAAATTTGAAAGAAGAAGAGGAAGAATAATGAAAACTATAAAATTTAATTTAAACAGAACATTTAAACTTATGGATGAAGGAGAAAAAGTTGTTACACTAACTAGTGTTGAAGCTTCTCCAAGTGGAAACCCAACTGATATTAAAGTAACTTACACAGATGATAAAGGTGCTACAATTCAAGAAAAAATAAATCTTGATAGAGCATTATGGAAGATTTCAAGAATTGCAGAAGCTGTACTACACATACAACAAGATGACGAAATGACACCTGCTGATTTATGCAAACAACTTCAAGGTAAAAAACTTAGAATTGAAGTAAAACATAATCAAGGTAATCAACCAAGAGAAGATGGAACTTATCCAACATTTGCGAATGTTTCTAAAATATTGGGTGGTGTTGAAGAAGAAAGCACTAGTGCTACACCAACCCAAAGTGAGAACCCTAGAAGTTCAATTCTAGCTGGTCTTTAGATAGATAGCTACTACTTACTAGTAGCTTAGAGTAAATAAGGCAGGGTATATAAGAAATTAATTCTTTAAGAAAACTGTGCGGAAGAACGCTGTAAGAAGATAATTGGCGAAACTCGAGTTCAATAATGAAAATATTACAGGTGGTAGTGATGGTCGAAAATATCTACCTCCCAATAGTCAGAGCAAAAGTTGATGGCTTATTTATTCTAAGGTACTATTAAGTCAGTAAAGTGTATAGTATTCTACGGAACTATACATATAGTACCGGTTTTCGTTCTTTTTGTTTTAGAGATGATTTTTTACATCTCCTTTTCTTGGAAGTAGGTTTTATACCTACTTTTTTTAGGTTTTTAAATCGAACATTTGTACTATAATGCTATCAGAAAGAAGTAAAACGCTTTCTGTTAGGAGGAGAGTATATGGATTATATGGATGAATTTATTTGTTCTTATATCTATATGCTCTCCGTTTTTTATTGTAATAATTTAGAAAGGAAAGACGATATGAAAGATAATATAGATTTGGAAGATTTAATCAAAATGCAAAAAGATACTTTCCAAACAGACAACTCATTTTGGTTTATAAGCATTTTGGTATTAGCTCTTTTTGGTATGGATGGCTTTGAAAAACATAAAGATAGCACCAACATACATATACACATTGGTGGTGATAAATAATGAATGGTAACTTTTATAATACCAACCCCTACTATCAAGCACCAACTAGACAAGATAATCTTAATATGATTGATGAACAAATAAGTAGGTTAAACCAAATGAAAAGTCAATTAACTCAGCAACAACCTACTCAACAACACCAACCAAGTATCAATCAAACATTTCAACTTGCCCCTACCTCCCAAAATACAATGAGATATGTCAATACGATGGATGATGTGGCGAAAGAAATGGTTTTTGGTGATACACCATTCTTTAGTAAAGATATGAGTGTAATGTGGTTAAAAAACGCTAAAAATGAAATAAAAACATACGAACTTAATGAAATAGTTCCAAAAGATGAAAAAGATTTAATAATTGAGAATTTAAAGATACAAGTTGACGAAATGAATAAGGTGATAAAGGAGATGAAGGATAATGCAAAACCAATTACTACAAATGATGATGCAACAATTACGAGCGAGGAATCCCCAAGCGTTCCAGTTTCTCGAACAAGCAAGACTAAATCAAAGTAACCCCCAAGATATATTTAAAGAAGTAACTAAAGGATATAAACCAGAACAAATGAACGCTTTATTTGATAAAGCGAAACAGTTTGGTATTGGTGATGATGTTATAGAAAAATTAAAAAAGTAACGGTATCTAATGTTTTAATAACATTTTAGATATAAATATTATAGAAAGGAGAATATTAATGAATAATACACAAGGAATAGTTCCTACTATTGATTTAGCCACTAACAATTCTTACCCTTATATGAATGGTGGATTTGGTAATGGTTTCTTTGGTGGAGATGGTGCTATTTGGTTATTAGTAATTCTTGCTTTATTCGGAGGTTTCGGTGGCTACGGAATGGGTGGCTTCGGAGGTTTCGGAGGATTTGGTGGTATGTATGAGTTCCCTTGGCTATTAACTGGTCAACAAGGAATAAACAATAACACTAACCAAGGATTCGACACATTACATTTATCTAATCAATTAGATACTGTAAATAGTGGTATTTATAGTCTATCTAACCAACTATGTAACTGCTGTGCTGATATGAATCAAACAGTGAGTACAGGCTTCGCTAACGCTGAAACAAGTGCTAATGCTAGACAAATGGCTAACATGCAACAAGCATTTAGTAACCAAATCGCTACACTTCAAGGCTTCAATGACGTAGGAAGTAGATTAGATGATTGTTGCTGTGAAAATAGATTAGGATTAGCTAATCTAGGTTCTGATATTGCTCGTGAAGCATGTGCTACAAGAACGAGTGACACTCAAAACACTCAAACATTATTAACAGCAATAACAGGTGGAATTCAGTCTATAAAAGATGAAATATTTAGGGATAGACTAGACGAAAAAGATGACAAAATTGCAGAATTAAATAGACAACTACAAATGGCTGATTTAAGAGCAAGTCAAACTTCACAAAATGCGTTTATATCAAATAGTTTAAATAATGAAATTGATTTGATGTACAATCGCTTAGTCAACTGCCCTATTCCATCAACTCCAGTTTATGGTAGAACTCCTATATTCACATGCAACAACGGATGTGGATGTGGAAACTTCACAACAAGTCAATTTATTTAATAGCATGGGTTGAATACAACTTGCCTGATTACAGGAACTTGCTTTAAGTGTAATAACACACTTTATAAAGTGCAAAATTTGCACTTTGAAATAAGACAGGTTCATCCTGTCTTTTAATTTTAATATAGAAAGGAATGATAATAAGTGATAGAAACAATTATTAATGAGCCAGTGGCATTACCAAGCAACGCTAGTCCAGTAGTGTTTGACGAAACAGACATTAGAACGAGATGTGCTTCTTGTTGCGGATGGTTAGATTATCAAAATGGTAATCCTAATTTTAAAATCTTTGGAAACGGATATACAGGATACTATGACGTAGAATTTAGTGCTTCGGTTAGTACAGCAGACGCAGGAGTAGTGGCATTAGCTTTATTCCAAGATGGCGTTATGATACCAGATACACTTCGTGCGGTAACAATTGCAACAGCAAATGATTATGAAACTATTTCATTTGATAAGAAGATAAGAGTATGCCCTAGAGGAACTACTAACATAAGTGTTCAAAGTGTACCAAGTGTACCTACACCAACTACACCTACAACACCAATATCAACTACACAAGCAATCATAACTAATGCGACATTTAGTATAAGTAGAATTTAGATGAAAAATAATATGGTAGATAATCTATCGTTGGTACTACAAGCACTTAGTCTACAAATCTTATTTCAAGATTTTAATAATAGTGACCTTATGAGTGAACTACAGCATCAAAATCGAGATTATTTTGAAACGATTATTAAAAATCAAGAAGAAATATTAAAACTCTTAAAAGAAAGGGAGTGAATGAATGAGTAAAACTATTTATAGAGATTTAAAAAATGCTACCGAAGATAAGATTAAAGATTTGTTAGAAGAAAGTCAAGGTCAAATAACAGGTAGTAATTATGAAGCATTAGGAGAACTAATGGATATACATAAAGATATAACCAATGAAGAATATTGGTGTTACAAAATGGAAGAAGGTGAAGATATGAGATACGAAGGTTATGGTCGTGGTTCTTATGGAAACTATGATAATTACGGACGTGGAAATTATGAACGTGATAGCTATGGTAGAGATATGTATAGTGCAAGAGGAAGAAGTAGAGATTCTCGTGGTAGATATAGAGGACATGATTATTTAGACGAAATGCACGAAGATTATTCACGATATATGGAAGGTCGTGAGAAATATGGGGCAAACGAGGATACGATGAAGAGTTTAAAGTATATGCTTAAAAGTATGGAAGATTTCGCTCGTATGTTAAAAGAAGATGCTCAAAGTGAAGAAGAAGTTGAAATGATACGTCAAACAGCTCAAAGAATAGCTCAAATGTAATATGGCATATAGATATATAAATCAAAATCCACTCGATAGACAAATTGATGATTGTGTTTTGAGGTCTTTGTCTTTGCTTACAGGTAAAACATGGCGAGAAACGCAAGATAAATTAAGCGATTTAGCGAATCGAGATGGATATATGATTGACGATGTGAATTTCGTGGAAGATTTTTTGGACGATAGATACCCAAGAGAATGTCATTATTCTAAAACAGTAGGAGAATTTGCAAGAGAATACCCCTACGGTCGATATGCTGTGACAATGCCTAATCATATTACAGCTATTATAGACGGTGTAATATATGACACGTTTGACCCTAGTGATAGAATAATGAGATGTGCTTGGAGAATTAAATAATCTTCCTTTATGGGGGTATATTCAAGTGAACTAAGAACCGTAACTGCAAATTACGTATCGGTGGTTTGAATCCACCTACCCCCTCCATTTGATTTTTATTGATTTTTATGGTATAATATGTTATAAGGAGATGATACTGATGGCAACAATAAAAGACTTAATAACATTAGCCAAAAATGAGAAAGGGTATCTTGAAAAGAAAACTAATGAGTATTTGGATTACAAAACCAAAAACGCTGGTTATAATAACTACACAAAGTATGCAAGAGATTTAGACAACATAAAAGATTTTTATAATGGAAGGAAAAATGGCTACTCATGGTGTTCTGTATTTGTAGCTTGGTGTTTTGTTAAAACTTTTGGAACAAAGAGAGCAAAAGAACTTTTGAACTACCCACCAAAATCATTAGGTGCTGGAGTTGGTTATGCTAAAAAATATTTTGTTAATAAACACCAATACTTCAATTCACCTCAAATAGGAGATTGTATATTCTTTAAAAATGATAAAGGTGGTATGCAACATATTGGTTTGGTATATAACTTTGATAACACTTATGTTTATACGATAGAAGGAAATACAAACAGTACAGCAGAAGTTGTAGCAAATGGTGGTAGCGTATGCACTAAGAAATACAAGTTAAACTACAAGTACATTGATGGTTATGGTAGACCTTTATGGAGTAAAGAAGAAAAAGACCAAACTGAATTTGTAATCAAATATGTTTATAATGTTGATGATGAAGGTTTAGTTGTTCACGAACAACCTGCCGGAAAAGATACAGGAGAACTTCTAAAAGCTGGTACACAAGTTGAAGTGTATGAAACACAAGGTAGTTGGTCAAGAATAGGCGATAATAAGTGGGTATATAGTGCCTACTTATCTAAGACAAAACCTAAAACAAAAATAGTAACCAACGTAAAAAACCAACCCCTTAATGTCCGCAACAAACCTAGCACAAAGGGTAAGGTTGTTGGAGGCTTGTATAATGGTAATGTAGTACAAGTTTATAAAACAAAAAATGGTTGGTCAAAGTTATCTAAAGATGAAGAACGCTGGTGTGCTAGTAGTTATTTAAAATAACATAAAAAAGAGCCTCATAGAAAGCTCTTTTTATTTTGACGATAAATAAGTCGATTAAATACAAAACAACGCTCTATCAGTCTAAAAACCCCCTAAAACGTAATGTTTTGATATTTAAAGTAATTATATATCTTAGAAAATATCTTTTTAAGATGATTTGTATAAGTATCTTCGCTTATATAGTTTTCCATACAAGTTTTAATAACTTTATTACCATCGTACCACGAAAGTAATAATTTACTCTCGTCATCATTTAGTTCCAAAGTAGAAATCAAATCTCTGATTTGGACTTTGGGTTGGAGTTTAAGATATTTTTTAAGCTTTAAATAATCACTTTTACTAATCATTATCTATCACCATAAATATGATAACATAAAAAGAACAACCTTGTGGTTGCTCTATGATTTCTTTTTGGCGTTCTTTTCAATAATCTTTATGATTTTATATAGTCTATCACGAATAGCACTTCTTGAATAATTAAATTCAGCTCCAATATCAGCTTGGGGTTTACCATTTAAATAGTATTCAATCGCTATTTGTCTATCTATTTCGTTCTTGATATATTCGTTAATAATGTATCTCCATTCAGAGTTAGATAGTGATAGTAAATCATCATTTACGTTTGGTCTAGCAGTAGCCATTACTTTTTCTTCTTCTTGCTCGTTCTAACTACTTTGACTATTCTAGTTCTTCTTGTGTTTCTTCTAATAATGGTAACAGTTCTACGTCTTTGTATAGCTCTAGCCATTTATTATTCTCCTATTGTTTGATTTACGTCACTATTCTCTATATCTTGTACATCTTGTGTGTTATCCACTTTTTGTACAACTTCTGTAGGTAACAAAAGATAAATCATAAAAGCTATAAACATAACTAATATAACAATCCATAATCTCTTATTTGCTCTTTCCATTCTATTCATAGAACTTTCATGAGCAACGTATGGTATCATTACAACTTCATCTTTTTCCATACAATTTCCTCCTTAAATACATATTAGCATATATTATCGAACAAATCAATGTTCTTTTCCCAACTTTAATATATCAAGACTTTGGAAACATTTATCTATGTATTGACACTCCTCTTCAAAAACATGATTTTCTATTTGTAGCTGTTTACATATTTCTTTATATTCGTCTATGAGTTCAAATATAGCAAGATATTCGTCACGTGTATGTGGGATACCTTTATGTAGCTCACTTGCAAAACTTACTATTTCAAATCTAAGTTGCATACGGTCACGATTAGTAAGTGGTCTTAACTTTTTATCAAATGTTTTATCGACAACTTTAGTCGTAGCACCTATTACTATAACAATAGCACTAATAAACTTCGATACTTCGATTACAATATCCCACATAGTCATCGTTCCTTTAATTTTCTAATAAATCATGAATCTCGTCAAAAAGTTTTTGTAATATTCTTTGGTAAAAGCTTGGTGGTAATATTCGTAAGAATGGTGGAAGATAAGAGTATATTTGTTCAACAACATACTCCATCTTCTCATCATCTAAACTGTTTTCCGCAATTAAGAATAGCTCGTAGCTCTTTCTCCTAAACTTATTACTAAATTTAACCATTAGGAATAGGGTTAGGAGGATTAGAAGTATACCCCCACCTATTATTAAGTATTCCTTCATCCTAGATGTCACCTTCTTCTGATGGTTCTTCTACGATTTCTTCTTCAACCTCTTCAACAGGGTTGTCGATTAGATTTTCTAGGTATTCTGCAAGTTCTTCATAATCTTTTTCGATTACTTTACCCTTATCAAAATACTCTTCTAATTTTTCAAGTGCGTATGCTGGACTATAATCACCTCTGTCAACAAGGTTTTTTAAAGCCTTACATTTTCTAACACTTTGTTTTTCAAGTAATGTCATCTGTCATCCTCCTAACTTTCTAATAATTCTATTCTATCTAATACATTTTGTAAACTCTTTATTGCTGTTACATCTAAGATGAACGGTTTATCATTATTTACTTGTGATATATTAGTTTGATTTTCTTTAGATTGAGCTTGTTCTATTGCATTTAATTGTTCTATTAATGATTGATATGTTATTTCAGTATTTGTTGGGGTTGCTAATATACCATAAAATGTAGGTGTATTATTTGTTAGCCAAGTTTGTGCATCAGTTGTTGTTGTTACTGATGTTTCTAAACCGAAATATATATAATAATTCCAAGCATAACCTTCCCCTGTAGTATATGTTGCATAATTAGCATTGTTTTTAAAATAATTACTATACATTTGATTAGAAGTTCCATACCCATATTGTCCGAAATCAATACTTTGTACTGCTCTAAATTTACCGTTTGCGACTTTTTCTACTGTTTCACTACCATTTAACACAACCTTACCTATCTCTTTATGCAAATACCACTTGCCACTATCTTTATAGAAGTAGTCTTGATAGTTTCCTATTTTACATAGTTCCATACCCTCTGGTAAATCTATATTATAGGTATTACCTTGATATGGTTCGTAGGTTGTAGCACTAGAGCCAACTTCTAGTTGCCTTTGAGTTGTTTTTGTCGAAGCTGTATCAGCTATAACACACCTCATATAATAGCAATTATTAGGGGTTGTTTTCGTTACACTTTCTTTTCCTACTGCTGGTTGACTACTTATAAATGTCTTACCACTATCATAATAATAGAAAATATAATAAATATTTGAATTTGCATTTGAACTTAAAGTGTATTGAGTATTTGGGGTTACATTTAAATAACCTATTGTTCTCCAACGATTTGCGTTATAAACATCAACTCCTGTTTGCTCATCTATGGTTCCATGCTCTTCACTCCCCCATAAATTTTTCCCACATACATTTATCTCATTATCTCCACTTACTACATTAACTGGTTGAGGGTAGCTTGGATTTGGGGAAGCTGTTTCTCCAACGTATGGTTCGTATGTATCATCAGTTATAGTTTTCAATCTTATCATTGGGTAAATAATAACATTATTTAAAGAAGCACCATTATTTACTTGAATATATGTATAATGGTTAGATGGGTCGTAAGCCATTCGTAAAGTACCCCCATCAGTTGCTACATAAAGTCCTGCTCCTCCTGTTTCACTATTAAAGCCATTTTCTCCGAAATCTTGTTGTGACAAGTTGAAAAACGATAATGTTGTAGCAGTTCCATTAAAAGTGATACTTCCGTCACTATGTGGCGTAGCTGTTATACCATTTTTTGTAACAGTAGTTGTAAGTAAAGTATTATTTAATAAGTTCTTTCCACTATAAGTAGTTTGAGAGGTGTTACCTTTCAAATCAAACTTCTTGAACTTAACCTCGGCTGTATCATCTAAAGTAAGACTCTCTCCTTCCCCACTTTCAGTAGGGAAAGCGTTGTAAATTGTACTTAAAGAATCAACTTCGCTTTGTAGTTCTTCTATTTGACTATCCATTTCATCTTTATTATAAACATCAGGAGCAGATATTACATTGTTTGTAATATCAATGTTTGTTCCTGCTGTATATTGTGTGTTTGTATCTATATAATTTTTAAGAGTTGCCATCTCTATTTTAGACGTAACATTAGCACTTGTATCAACACCAGCGATTACATCGTTGTCGGCTAAGGAAGCTAAAATAGGTAACTCACTTATTTTTACTGACATATAAAATCTCCTTTCGTTTTAAACGCCATTATTGTCGTATTAATTATATCATACTTTTCTTAGTATGTCAAACTATTTTCTTTTTTAACTCTTCAATTTCTTCTTGTTGTTCTTGAACAGCTCTCCATAAAATACTACACATAGCATAAGGGTCGATACCTTCATCTCCTTTTGCTATTACTTGTTCAGGAACTTCAAATTTAGAATTTTTACTTGTTGGTATTACAAAACCGTAATGTTTTCTTTCGGTATCTTTTTCGTCTTTATAGTTATAAGAGTATATCTTGAAGTGTTTGACAACATCCATAACATCTCCAAGTTCTTTAAAATTCTTCTTTAAATCTTCTAAAGATGTTTGACTCATATTTGTATATCTTAAAATGTTGTTTACTGTGAAATATGTATTATTCCACCAAGCTACTGGAACAGCTCTATCTACTGTTACGTTATATGTAGCACCAGTTGTGTTGATTTTGTCTATAGCTCTTATTTGGAACGTATAGGCATTACTTGTATTTATATTTGTTATGGTCATAGTATTTTGTTGTTGATATGTCGTGCCACTTGTTGTATAAGACATACCCCCACTAGGTAGCCAATTGCTCCAAGACTCACTCTCTTTTTGATACCTATATTGTACGGTTAATGTGTTTGAAGTACTTCCGAAATTACCACTCCAGTAATTACCATTAAAATCTAAATGTACGTGACCACTAACACCATCGGTACGAACTACCGTACCTCTAACACTAACAGGTACGTAAGACACCCAATTGTTATCTGCTATCGTATATACATAATCCGTTGTGTAATTTCTTGAATCCGTTGCTGAAATCGTTATCGTTTTTGAAGTTATATTGTTTATCGTATAACTTCTTGTATTTGCAGATATTCCCACACCATTTATTCGTAATGAACTGACACTAGCATTACTTGGTGATGTTATATTAAAACTTATTTGGCAATTTGAAGCATTTGCTACAAACTTTGTATTACTTCCTGTCAACTCAATAATAGCATTATCGGTATCTACAACAGACGATACACTTATTTGAAGTTTAGCTATACTCTCATTAACATTTGCTGTAAATGTATTAGCTGTTGTTCCTATTAATGTTTGACCATTATAAGTATCTACATAAATTGTACCTATACCACTTCTATTATTTCCTATTTGACCATAGAAAGTAGTTGGTATATTCCAAGTATAATTCGTTGCCACATTAGTAGCTATCGTTCCGGACAAACCACCAAAAGCATATCTTAATGTATGAGTGAAAGATGAGCTATTTCTAGCAAGTCCTATTCCTACAGCTTGACCAATGTAACCAGTAAAACTTGGAGCGTTTGTACTTCTTGGAATATCGGTTAATCTTGTATTCGCTGTATATGTACTTCCACTTCTTGGAACATATTTGTTACTTGCATTATACACCCATGAACAAAAAGCATAACCATATAAAGTTCCATCGTCATTATGTGCCACATCAAATGTACCACTAAGACTAACAGTTCCTTGTTTAGCGATACTTTGTGGGTTTTTACTAGCAATCAAAACATCACTATTATTATGATTATCATGCCAATACAAATAAATCATAGGCGAGGATGTTTGACTATAGTTACCTGTAACCATATGTATAGAACCATTACATGTGATATTAGATGTATTAGCTGTTATATTTGTACTATTTTCAGTAAAGCTTACACTTAAAGTAGCTTTATTACCTACTGTAGAGGTAAGAGAGGTACTAGCACTTGCACCAGCACCAAATAATTGTATATTTAATTTTAATCTCTTTTGCATAAAGCACCTCTTATTCTATGTAGAAGATAGCTGTACCATCTTCATAATCTTGTAATCTTGTATGACTACCAATTTGTGTATATGTACGAACATGTAAGTTTTCGGTTTGAACACCTTGACTATCAACATTTAACAATATACTTTCTTCTGAACCAGTCTTTGAATAAACTGTCATACCATCTTCATCAACTAATGTTTTAGTATCAGAACCACTCTTGTCTATTGTTAAACCAGCTTGGTCAAATGTGAAACCTGTTGTTGTTGTAACTTTTTCAACACCATCTTCTTTGATTTGTTGTGTTACAAGTATTTGTTCGTTCAACGCTGTTTGTATCTCTTGAACACTATTTGTAACTGTCACCAAAGAACTTTGTTTAGCGTATTCACCTAAACTATCATTTATATTATTTATTTTACCACTAAGGTCTTTTGTACTTTGTTCAAGTGTATTTGCAACATCTGTAACACGAGTATCAACATTTTCAACTACAGCTGTTACTGTTTCACTAACGCTAGATGTGATAGAGTGTTTAGTCACATTTATATCACTTCGTGTCGCATAAATCGCATTGAATACCGTATCAGTAAGGTAGTTTATCTTGATTTGTGCTGGGTCGCCAGATTCATTCGCTGTATCTGTAATAATCATTGTTGTTTTATACAACATAGCATTATCTAATATATTATTTAATGACATTGTTAAGTTATCATTTTCGATTAATGTTTCTGTTTGTGTATCTTCTCTATCGACAACATGATACCAAGCATCTTCACGAACATTATAATAGATATAATCTACATGTCCTTCACTAGCAATTAGATTCATTTCATCTAAATCATAAGTATAAGATTGACCTTCTGCTACGGTTTGACTTTGTTGTCTTATTGATAATGTATGTTCGCCTGTAACCCCATTGGTAGTACCATAAATAGCAAACGATTTAATTGGGTATTCACCACAATCGTTGATTGTTATTGAATTACCCGTCACAGTTTTCTCTGCTGTTGTTATAGCATCATAACCTGTTTTAAGACCATCAACATCATCATCTAAATCATATACATGATTACTTAATGTAGTATAACTTGCTGATATACCATCAACATCTGCTTGTAATGAAACATCAGTTTGTCTTAAATCTTCAACGCTACTATTCAAATTTATTATACTTTGTTTTACAGCATTTACTTCTGTATTCAAGGTAGATACATTACGCTCATTAGCACTAGCTTTATCCATAGCACTTTGAGCTAATTCTCTAACAGCTCCTATCTGACTATCAGATATTTCAAGCCATTTCCATGTACCATTATCATTAACAAATCTATAGTTTGCACCTTGTGCTGAACCACTAAGAACAATATAAACATCACCAATATGTTCTTGTTTAAGTGCTTCCGTAGTCCAACTACTTGCTGGAGCATTATTTAGTGTTGGAACATCATTACCAGTCCAGAACTCAATAACACCGTCAATTTGGTCTTGAATTTCTTGAATTGTTTGAACATATTCATTATCATAGAAATCGCTAAAATCAACACTTAAACCATTTAGATTTGTAGTTAAAGTAGATACGTTACCATTAAGTGTGTTTATGCTACTATTGATATTACTTATATTGCCATTGATTGTTGTGACATTACCTTGTAATGTTGAAACATCTCCATTAATATCGGTTATATCGCTACTTATACCTGTTATAGAGTTATTGATAGTATTTATATCACTTTGTAAATTAGTAATGTTTCCACTCATTGAACTAACATTCGCACTTATTCCATTTATATTTTGTGTTATGGTACTAATGTTACTTTCGTTAGCACTTGTTCTTTCCATTACACTTGTTAATACTTGATTTTGTCTATCTAATTCAACTCTACTTCTTTTAATCTCTACGTCATTATTTTCAACACCTTGATAAGAATAAGTACTCTCTGTTTCCGTTTTAACCATACTACTTATTTTACTTCTTATATGACCATTATATGTAAGTATTCTATCTAACGGACAGGTTGTTAAATGATTACCTTCCATGTCGACAACAGTAATAAATTCATTTCCTAACAACCAAGGATGACCTGTTGTTTCTACTTCTAATGGTTGGTACATCAAACCAAGTAAACCTCTAGCATTTTCTATTGCCCCTTCTCGTAATTCTTGCGTATGCAATATAGGGTTATCATATACATCTAATTCCGTTAAACCATTATCTTCAATACTTTGAGCATCTTCGATATAGGCACTATTTCCTATAACAATAGAGCTTCCTGTCAAAATCCTATTTACTTCTCCGTACACTTCTTTTTGTGTTGTTAATTCGTAATAGTTATCATTTGTAATTACATTATAATCTTCGACTCTATATGGTTTCCAAAAATCTAAATAAAGTTTATTATCCCATCCTATTCTCGCCCAAGTAAAACCGGTTTTTGCAATAGCTTTAACAACATCTCTACAAGTGTAACTGCTATCAAATGGGTTAGTGGTCATGTAATAAGTTTTGAAATTTTCATTTCCTACTTCAACACCGACTTGTTTACAAACATATTTTAATAGCCCTAATGTACTAACAACACCATATCTCGCAAGTTTTTGATTGAAAGACATATTATCCCATTCACTATCAACATAATCTGGGTCAAATGGTTTATTAAACAGTATAGTATAATCCATAGCTTGAAATTTAGTATTATCCCTTACTTCATCGCTCTCTGGTTTTTCTACAAAGAAATTACCTAATTTATAATATGTTAATACATTCTCACCTTGTTCAGTTATAATCTTATCCTTAAGGATGCGGTTCGATTCTTGAGTTATAATATCCTCATTAGCTTGGGTGCAAAGTTCTGTTGTATGATTACTAAAAATTCCTAAATATAAAACTATTTCTCTATCTTCAATATTAAAATCATCAGCTATATCTTGCAATTCCCCATCTAAAGTTCTTGCTACGAATTGTCCTATAAAACCTTCTTTTTCAACATTTCTTAAATCACTATAAACCCAACTTTTTATTGAATCTTCATTAGTTAAGGTGATTATTTCTTCACCAGCCACTTTAGGTAGTATTTCGATTTTAGTATAAATAGTAGCTGTATTATTTATTAAACCCTGAATATCAAATATATTCATATTCATATAATCACCTTCCTAATGTCCTATAAGTTCAAAGTCGTCTATTTGTATCATCCTTTGACCATTATATGCGACAGGAGTATAAACTATATCATTATGATAATAAGTATCTGTAACATATTGATTTGACATTTCATCAAACGCTTCAATAGTCAAATTCATACCCGCACCACTTTCATTGAATTTTAAAGCTTCCGCATAAGTTCTAAATTGTTCCGGTGTCATTGGTGGAAATTTACACCATATTTTTCTTCTTGTATGAGGTAAAACTTTAAACACAGCTTTACCACTTGCTACAGTGCCACTATCAGTGACAAGAATAAGTTTAGGAGCGAATTTAAAACCTTCTCTCGCAAAACTTGGGTTTTGAAAAGTGCATCCGTTACACTTCATATAATATCCTCGAAAATTACTTGCCATAAACTCACTCCTATACTACCGTAGTACCATAGATATTTTGTTGTCTATTTATATATCTTACAGTACTCTTATGAACTTTTTCATTACCAATATAAACATTATTGGTTGTTTCCATATTATTTAATAACTCTAATAAGTCATCCATCTTTCTAAGCATCTTCTCGTTGTTTTCGCTATACATTCTATTATTAATAGCTGGGTTGTATTTCTTAGGTACAACAGCTTCACCTTGGTGTAGATGATATAAACCTTCTGCTTCAATGTTGTTAGTACCAGTCGCCAGTTTAGGGATGCTAAGTTCAGTCAGTTTTTTAATCTTTACACCCGGAATGTCATTTATAAGACCTATTGCTCTATTAATAGCTCTTATAAAACCATTAATTGTTTTTTCAGCAAAGCCTATAACCTTATTAATAACAGTTGAGAATTTA